>Ga0335074_10000073_pt1 | contig 186701 bp, 152 predicted proteins | sample Lox_Sample_23_FD_206715 | JGI IMG/M metagenome (GOLD analysis project Ga0335074, IMG submission 206715) | Soil microbial communities from Loxahatchee National Wildlife Refuge, Florida, United States - Lox_Sample_2.3 | ecosystem: Environmental > Terrestrial > Soil > Wetlands | place: USA...
CTGGATTGTTTCGCCGGAAGGACTGGAACGGTTGCTGCCGGCGAAGGTTTTGGAGGCTGTTGAATGAGAAAATGTATGCAATGGCTCGCGCCTGCGCTCCTTATTTTATTGGGAGCAGCAATGTCCTCGGCGCAGAGCATCAATTCTGGCGATATCCGCGGCACGGTTACTGACACCACGGGAGCGGTCATTCCCGGGGTCACGGTGACTGTCCACGATGTGAACACCGGTGTAAACAAGACCATTGCCACCGACGGGTCTGGCGTTTACGACACCTCGTCCATTGTGACAGGCACCTATAATGTCACCTTTACCCGCGCCGGATTTGAGCAGCTGGTGCGCGGACCCATTACGATTGAAGTCGGCTACACAACCGTAAACGCAGAGCTGAAGGTCGGATCAGCCTCTCAAAAGGTTTTGGTTACCACCAATGTGCCGCTGCTGCAGACGGAGTCGGGGACACAGTCCACCACACTGAGCGCGAAAACCATGGACCAATTGCCGCAAACCGGTGGAGCAGACTGGGAAAACTTCATGATCCTGCTGCCGGGCGCGACCGGCACGCCAAACGGCAGCCAGGGTTCTTCCAATCCAGGGCAGGAAGTTTCGGTCAACGGCAACCTGCCGTACAGCAACGTGCTTGCTGACGGAGCTTCAACCACTTTGTCGCACAGCCAGAATGCCAACCCGGCAATTTTCGAGACGGTCGCTGAACTTCAGATTTCCACGTCATCATTTTCCGCGCAGTACGGCACCGGCGGCATCATCTTCAACCAGATCAGCAAGGGAGGCACGAACCACTTCCACGGGTCGGCATACGATTACTTCCAGAACGATGCGCTGAATGCCGCAGGCTACAACTTCGGTGGCACGACCCAGGTTCCATTTCTCCGTTATAACAATTTCGGCGCGTCTGTCGGGGGTCCGATCCTGAAGAACAAGATGTTCTTCTACTTTGATTATGACCAGATTGTGGATCACGGGTCGGCCAGCAATTCCTTTAACACTATCCCGACCACAGCGGTGATGGGCGGTAACTTCAGCGGCAGCCCCTACACGATCTACGACCCTACGACGCAGACGATCGCGCATGACTCCCAAGGAAATCCCTATCCTGTGCGGAAATCCTTCGAGCAGGAATATGGCTGCAACTGCATTCCGGCTTCGATGATCGATGCTGTAGCACAAAAGTTCCAGGAGTGGTACCCGACTCCGTCGAACCACATCCCTGGAGGCAATTTCGTAGCGGGAAGTCCGGGTTCAGAAGGCGAACCGAATAACAACTTCTACTCATCGCTGCCGCAATCGACTCCGTATCGGAGGTATTTTGGGCGTTTGGATTATCAGATCACGACCGACAACCGGCTCTCGATGTCGGACACGCAGAGCGACACTCCGGTAGTCTATCCCAGCTCCGTCACGGCCTGTCCCATCGGCTGCGAGTCCGGCGATGTGGACAACAACAACGCCCAGGTGACCGATGTGTGGACCATCAGTCCGCAGACGATCAATGAAGCCAGAATGGGATACACCTGGCAAGGCAACTTCTTTGCAGATCTGGCTCTTAATCAAGGCTATGCGCAGCAGCTAGGATGGAAGTTCGCCAAAGCAGATGACTTCCCGGCCATTCAGTTCACGCGTAACTACCCGTATGCCTGGATTGAGCCCAGCACCAACGCAATTTATAAAGAGCACGTCTTCGATCCCTCTGACGTGGTCACCCTTATCCGCGGCAAGCATATCCTGCACTTCGGCGGCGAATTGCTGATCTACCGCGACGATTCCACCGCGTGGGGCAACACCAATGCCGGTACCATGCAGTTCTCCGGTCAGTACACGGAGCAGTGGACGGTCGACCCATCGACCGGCGTTGCCTCTCCCAACACGAACACCGGCCTCGAGTATGCCGACTTCCTGCTTGGGCTGGCCAATAACTGGAACGCCAACGTCAGCCCCGAGTACGGCGCCCGCTTCAAGAGCCCGCAGATGTTTGTTCAGGACGACTACAAGGTCACACCCAACCTGACCCTGAACCTGGGCGTTCGCTACCAGATCAATCACGGCTGGAATGAAATCCGCGGCAATGAGTCCAGTTTTGATCCTACTGTTCTCAACCCTGCTACTGGAACCGACGGGGCGTACTGGTACGGCACCACCAAGGCCAATGGCCGCGACTCGCTCATGGCCGATGTCTACAGCACCGTGCTTCCGCGCTTCGGGTTCTCCTGGCTGGCGAGACAGAATACGACGCTCCGCGGCGGTGTCGGACTCTACTCCTATAACTGGAGTCTGGACAATTACGGCGGGAACAACACCTCCTATGGATTCGGTGCAGTTCTCGGCTCCTCTGGCAGCGTCAGCGATCAGACCAATGGCATTACTCCGATCGTGCAACTCGATGGGGCGGGAAACCTGTACGGCACCACCACGCCGCTTCCGTATTCTCAGGGGTCCACGTCTCCAGCTAACTTCAACGGCCAGAATGTTGGTTACATCGAATACCATTTGCCTGTTCCCAAGATCTGGCAGTGGAACCTGCAAATCCAGCAGGAACTTGGCACGAACCTCGTTACTGAGATCGCTTACGTCGGCAGCCACGGCTACAATCTGGCCTTCCCGACCGACCTGAATAATGTACCGGAGAATAAACTCTCTCCCAGTGACAACCAATACCGTCCCTATCCGCAGTATGGAAACATCAGTGGGAGCACCAACAACGCCGTCTCCAACTACAACTCACTGCAGGCGGAAATCAGAAAGCGTTTCAACTCCGGGATAAGCTACGACTTCAGCTATGTCTGGTCGCACTTTCTAGATGATCAGGACTCGTCAGCCTGGGGCAGCCGCGGCGGCCCGCAGGACTGGCAGATCTCCGATAATCCCGGGGCCAACTACAGCAACTCCAACTTCGATGTCCGCAACGCCTTCAAAGGGTTTGCGGTTTATGAACTGCCGTTCGGCAAGGGAATGCGCTTCCTCAACCAGAACAGCTTCCTCAATGAGGCTGTTGGTGGCTGGCAGGTCGCCGGCAGTGTGGTTCTTATATCCGGAAATCCCTTCACGGTTTACGGAACACAGAACACCTATGAGACCGACGGTGCGGTGTTTCCCAACCGGAATCCCAGCGAAAGCCTCTATCCAAAACACCGTTCCGCACGCTGCGTCAGTGGCAATGGTGCGAGCTGCGCCAACGAATGGTACAACCCGGCGGCCTTCCTGCAGCCCGCCAACGGCACCTTCGGCAATGTGAGAAGGAACAGTCTGTACGGGCCGGGAATCAACCAGATCAATCTCTCCGCGGGCAAGACTTTCTTCCTGCCGTGGGAGGGAATGCAGTTCCAGATCCGCGCCGACGCAACCAACGCCTTCAACCATGCAAGCTTCTCGCCGCCGAGCGTGACTACGCTCTCCGGGTCCAATGGTCCAGGCACACCGTACACCTACGCCTCCGGCCAGCAGCAGATCAACGGCACCACAGTTGGCGGAAGAGGCGTCCAGTTGCAAGGCCGCTTTACCTTCTGAGCTTTGCATTACCTGGCCTCTGCATCACTTGGCCTCCTTGAAGAGACGGCAGATCATCGCCGTCTCTAACTTTTTTCTCGTGAGCGAGCAGTTCACTGAGCATGTTCATTCCGGCACCTGTCAGGCAAAAGGCGCGCTCAAAACCGCGCTCGATACACCCCAACAGTTCGGGAAGGCCTCTACAGGAGAACTACTTTGGCTCATTAGGCATTATCCGCAGCAGCATCTATCTCTTGTTATCACCCTAACTCGTGCTAGTTTACGGCACGCAGATGATGCTGCCACCTTCATTGCGGTAGATGTGAAGTTGATGCCAAATTTCCCCAAGCGCTGTGCTCTTCCAATAGCAGAAGGCAATGCACCGTCGGCGCACGGGACATACTGCGACTCTGTAATATCTGGTGCCACTTTGTACTGGCAGTATGTGCTTTCCAATGCGACCTAGCGCGGTTGTATCCGTCGCTCTATGTATTTGCTAGTAAATCTTTTATTCCTGACCATGCGATCCTGTGCGCAAAGATGCAAGAGCCGATAATTAGGAGCTAAGATCGCAGAGGTTTACCCCTCGCGGGGGGTTCAAGTTCCCCTCCGGGCACCTGATATCCTTCGCGCTTTGAGTGAATTACAGGCCGCGATTTCCTTTACGCCCCAAATGCGCCAATTTGGCCTTGCTGTGCTCTCCACGGCCAACGCAGCAACCTAATATGGTGCGAAGTGCATACGCAGAAATGCGAACATTCGGTTGTTAAGCGAAGGGCTGGAAGTTTGAGTCCCGCCAGAGGGGCCGAAGTGTTTCAGCGGCTTGCGACTGATGCATAAAGCCAGATGCTCTTCCAATAGGTCCGGTTGTGGGGACTATTGTGGGTACGCCCCTCAAGAGCCTGCTTAATCTCGGGTAATTCCAGATACTGCACGAGGCGTGCTTCTTCCTGTCCTTAGTTCCGCCGCTTCTCGATCACAGTCCACGACAGCCCTAAGGCCAATAGACGCTTGTCGGCGGGAAGAGGTATGATTTCAGTCTCCGGGCCCAGCGAACAATCGATCACCATTTGCGAACGAATTCAGCCGCCAGGTTGCCACGCCACTAGTCTGGGTGATGGATCGACTTGAGAGGCGATTCGGTGTACTCGTTCTAAGCGGAGGTGCAAATTTGAGCGACCTTGGTGAGCATTCACTTCCCCTTCCTGCCGAGAGTTCCATTCCTGCCGGTACGGCTCCTCTGGAGTCGATCCTGTGTACGGAGGATTTTCGTCGCCGTCCATCGCGTCCTGCAGATCATGAAAAGGAGAACCAAGCGCTTGTGAAGCTGGTGAGCGCATTGGCGGACTCGCCGGGTACGATTCTTCAGACGTTGGCCGACACGATTCTGGAGATCACAGATTCTGACTCGGCCGGCCTGAGCCTGCTGACCAAGGATGGCAAAACCCCGCATGTCGACGGCAAAAGGTTCTATTGGCCAGCAATCGCCGGCAAGTGGAATCCTCACATCGGAGGCGGAACCCCACGCGATTTTGGTCCCTGTGGGGACGTGCTGGATCGCAACATCACAATGCTATTCACCCATTGGGAACGGCGTTACCCCTATTTGAGCTGCGCGACACCGCTTGCCGAAGAGGGACTGCTTGTTCCTTTTTACGTTGGAGGAAAGGCAGTCGGAACGATCTGGGCGATCATGCACAGCGATCGCCGCAAGTTCGATGCAGAGGACGACCGGGTGATGGCCTCGTTGGGGAAATTTGCCTCGTCAGCGTATCAGGCATTGATGCACATCGAGGACCTCAAATTCCAGGTGGCCGAGCGCGAAAAGGCAGAAGCCGAGGTTCGTGAACTGGCAAGCGGTTTGGAGGCAAAAATCCGGCGCCTGGTCGACGCCAATGTTGTGGGGATTGCCATATTTACGCTCGAAGGTGCGATCACCGACGCCAATGAAGCGTTTCTCCAGATGGTGCAATACGACCGTGAGGATCTTGCCTCGGGCCGAATGCGCTGGACTGACCTTACACCAGCCGAATGTCGCGATCGCGACGGACAGGCAATCGCCGAGCTAAAAGCGACAGGCATCTTTCAACCTTTCGAGAAGGAGTACCTCCGCAAAGATGGCAGCCGCGTGCCGATCCTGCTCGGCGGCACTCTTTTCGAAGGGGACGGGAACGAAGGTGTGGCTTTCATTCTCGATTTGAGCGAACAAAAGCGGGCCGAGAGAGCCTTGCGGCGCAGCGAGGCGTTCCTCGCGGATGGTCAGCGACTCGGTCAAACAGGCAGCTATTCCTGGCGCGTGGCAACGGGTGAAATCACATGGTCAGCGCAGCTTTATCGCATCTACGAGCTTGAAATTGGGACGCCGATAACGCTCGAACTGATCCGTACTCGTGTCCATCCAGACGACGTAACTTTGTACGAAAAGATGGTGGAACAGGCACCAAGCGGCAGCGAAGGCTTTGAATGGCAGTACCGTTTGCTGATGCCCGACCACTCGATCAAGTATCTCCAGGCAGTCGCTCGTGCGACCCGCGACCAGGATGGTCAACTGGAGTACATCGCGGCGATCCAGGATGTCACGGCGCGCCGGCTGTCGGAAGAGGCGCGCGACAAGGCCAGATCGGAACTTGCGCACGCTGCCAGGATTATGAGCCTCGGAACACTGGCAGCATCCATTGCTCACGAGATCAATCAGCCGCTTTCAGGCATTATCACAAACGCCAGCACCTGCCAGCGCATGCTCAAAGCTGTTCCTCCCAACGTGGGCGGGGCTCTCGAAACGGCGCATCGAACGATTCGTGATGCCAACCGCGCTTCTGACGTGATCACGCGGTTGCGTGCGCTCTTCAACAGGAAAGAGACTGCGACTGAATCGGTGGACTTGAATGAGGCCGCGCGAGAAGTGATTGCGCTGTCGATGAGTGGACTCCAGAGAGACGAGGTTGTTGTGCGGGCGGAACTGGCCGATAACCTTCCTCCAGTCGCGGGCGATCGCATCCAGCTTCAGCAGGTTGTCCTGAACCTGCTGCGGAATGCTTCAGAGGCGATGAGCACAGTCGACGATCGTGCCAGACGCCTGGTCATTACAACTGATCGAGAAGAGGGGGATCGAGTACGCCTTAGCGTGAGAGATGTGGGAGTCGGTTTCGAACCTCAAGCTGCGGACAAGCTATTCGAAGACTTCTATACAACGAAAAGTGATGGCATGGGAATCGGATTATCGGTAAGCAAGTTCATTGTTGAGAGTCATCATGGCCGCTTATGGGCTGAGCTCAATGAAGGCCCCGGAGCGACTTTTTCATTCTCTATTCCGTGCCGGCGTGAGGTGGAGAAGGAGTACGATGACGCTCGTTACGCCGCCGGATGCTCCTCGGAAGAGAATGCAGCATGACCTGGGAACCAACTCCAGTATGAGAGGAGAGCTTGCGGCAGGAAGGAAAAGTACCAAGCTAGCAGGTGGTGAACCTGCTTCGGCAGTTCGAAGTGGCGGTGGGGAAGGGGCAGCCGACCTAACCAAATTGCTAAAGGCCAAGATCGCTTAGGCCTGGATGGTCGTCAGGCCGTCTTCCCAACGGCCAATGGAACTTCCGATCGGCTTCTGTGATGGGCAACTCATTGATGCTCGCATGCCGTGCATACATCAATCCCTGCTCGTTGAATTCCCAATTCTCATTTCCGTAAGCGCGGAACCAGTTCCCGGAGTCATCGTGGTATTCGTAAGCGAACCGCACCGCGATGCGATTGCCATGAAATGCCCACAGCTCCTTGATGAGCCGGTAGTCCAACTCTCTCGTCCACTTTCGCGAGAGGAATGCGACGATCTGCTCGCGTCCAGTTACGAATTCAGCGCGGTTCCGCCAACGTGAATCCACACTGTAGGCAAGTGAGACCTTCTCGGGGTCGCGCGTATTCCAGCCGTCTTCGGCGAGGCGAACTTTTAGAACAGCCGTCTCCTGCGTGAAGGGAGGCAGTGGCGGACGTGAAGTCATGGCAATCGGTTCCTTTCCAAGTGACAGCGTCAAGCCATTCGCTGAACCCATTGGCTCCGCCAGGCTGGCGCCTCAAAGGGGTCTGCGAAGTATTGCGTTTCATGGACGACTTTACCTTTGCGGAATTCCATAATGCTCACCGTGTATGCCGGTCGCCCGTGGTAGGTAATTGTGTATTCCGTGACCCAGATGTCGCCTTTCCCGAGAATTCGCCTGACGTTGAAACCGGATGGCTTGCCGGGATGATGACTCCGCAAGGCCTGTATGTTGCTTCGCCCGAGGATCCTTTCACCTGACTGGGGATAGTCACAGATCGCTTCATCATCGTAGATATCATGTTCCGCGCTTACATCGCCGGCTGCCGACGCCAGCCAGTGAGCATTCAGAGCTTCCCGTATTTCCTGTTCCTCCATCGTTGCTCCTTTGTGCGGCTGACCTTGAGGTTGATCCAGCGCGGGCAGAGCGTCACATGCTGATTAGGCCAGAGCGGCCGGCTCGCATCAATTGGCCAATGGTATCGGCCCATACCTTAGTATCTATCTGCGACAGGCTGGAATCGGCTATGCTGCATATCGAATTGTGGGCAATGGGCGATGCATTTATTTGTAGCTGGTGCGGGTTGGGTTCATTTACCTCATGTTTGGAAGGGCCGAACCCTCGTTGGCGGCTGGGCCGCTGTGCGGCCAGCGCTGTGTTACGACCTTTGTGCGCGTGAAGAAGCGGATGCTGTCCTCGCCATATTGGTTAAGGTCGCCGAAAGCTGAGTCCTTCCAGCCACCGTGGCTGTAGTACCCGACTGGCGTCGGCATCGGAAAATTGACACCCACCATACCTACCGCGACCTCGGCAACGAAACGCTGGGCCCAGTCTCCGTTGCGAGTGAAGACCGTAACCGCGTTGCCCTGATGATGGACGTTTGGGTAGCTCAGCGCCTCCTCGAACGTCTCCGCACGAACGATCTGCAGCACTGGGCCGAAGATCTCGTCCTGGTAGCTCTTCATTGAAGGTGCAGCGTGATCAATCAGGGTCGGCCACAAGAAAAACCCCTCCTCATGGCCCAGCAGGCTCCGGCCGCGCCCGTCGATGACCAGCTCGGCGCCCTCCTCGACGGCCAACTGGATATAGCTTTCGATCCTCTTTTTGTGTTCGGCGGTGACGATCGGACCCATTTGCGCTTTGGCATCAAAGGAGACGCCGATCCGCAGCTTAGGAATCTCTTGCAGCAAGCGCTCACGAACTGCCTCGGCCGTCTTCTGGCCAACGGGCACGATCACCGGCATGGACATGCACCGCTCGCCGGCGGAGCCAAAGGCCCCGGCGAGGACGTCCGCGACGACCTGTTCAAGATCGGCGTCGGGCAGGATGACGCCGTGGTTCTTTGCTCCCCCCATGCATTGCATCCGCTTGCCGTTGGCTGCGCCGCGCGTGTAGACCGACTTCGCTACAGCCGTTGAGCCGATGAAGGTCACGGCCTTGATGTCCGGGTGATCGGTAATCGCTTGACCGAGATATTTGCAACCGTTCACGACGTTGAAGATCCCCGGCGGTACGCCGGCTTCGAGGGCGAGTTCCGCGAGCCGAACGGCAGCAGAGGGGGTGCGCTCCGACGGTTTCAGGATGAAGGCATTGCCGACGGCAATGGCCGGGGCCATCATCCAGAGCGGAATCATGGCGGGGAAGTTGAAGGGAGTAATTCCGGCGACGACTCCTAATGGTTCGCGGATCGAGTAGACATTGATGCCAGGGCTGGCATCCTGGGTAAACTCGCCCTTCTGTAAATGTGGAACTCCGCAGATAAACTCCACCACGTCCAGGCCGCGCTGCAGCTCTCCGATGGAGTCGTCCAGCAATTTGCCGTGTTCGGAGGACATCAGGTGGACAAGTTCCTGCTTGTGCTCTTCGATCAATGCCTTGAACTTGAACATCACCCGAGCCCGGCGCTGGGGGTTGATCGCAGCCCAGGCGGGCTGCGCGGCCTTAGCGACCGCGACAGTCTCCGCCAGAATTGCGGTGTCACCGTGTTCCAGCAGTGCCTGCACCTGCCCGGTGCCAGGATCGTAGACCGGGGTGGTGACGGCTCCTGTGCGCGAGGTATTTTCGCCGTTGATGAAATGGCTGATGGTGCGCATGGGGCCTTCCTTTCCAAATCCGTTGCTGCGATTAAGCCATACACCGGAGCCCGACGCCATTGAACGAAGGTATTGCCGATACCTTGGTATTGCGCAATACCATCGCGACAACGTACTGTCGCGATTGCGATCCGGGCTGAATCATTTGCGTCCGTCCTGGGATTGAGATCTTGTTGCCGGCGGTTGATTCCTAAGCAGATTTCCGGTAGCAAATTCGAGGTTGACTGCGTCTAGAAACAATTCTGATCGCGCAGAGACATTCGATAGTCGAGCCTGGGCCAGTTGCTTTTCCGCGGTAAGAACATCGACAAGATTCTTGACGCCATATTTGTATGCATCCAGCGATGCCGAGTAAGAGGCGTTGGCGGATTTGAGAAGCGCCACAGCGGCATCGTGCTTTCGTAATGCTGTCTGGAATGCTATGTAAGCGGTCCAGACCTCGCGCGTGGATTGATCCTCTCTTGTCGTAAGTTCGTCCTCTGCCTCGCGGCGTTTCGATTCGGCGATCAACAGGTCGTTCTTGCGCACACCCCCGTCAAAGATGCGCCAATGGATGCCGAGCGCGACGGACCAGGTGGGCTCGCTCGCGGAACCGAGCTGGCCGTAATCCGCCGCGGGCCACAGGGAGGTTTGCGCAACCGATCCCGAGAGAACGATCTGAGGTTTGTACTCTGCCCTGGCCGATCGAATGCGAGCCTCGGCGGAACGGATTCGCAAGGCTTGCGCCATGAGGTCGGGACGATTCTTCATCGCGCGATCGATCAGCGCATCGATCGACATTGTGAGCTTCTCCGGCAACGGCGCACTCCTCTTGCTGTCAATCAGTATGTCGGGAGACGGATTGGCCCCCACCGCTTCAGTCAGGGCGACGCGCGCAATCTTTTCGTCTCCAGCCGCTGATACCTCGTCGAATACGGACTGGGCCGTTTCGGCGCGGGCGTTGAGAACATCGGGAAGAGTTGAGAGCCCGTTGTTCAGTCTGCTTTCAGCCGCGTCCTGCGTGGTTTGTGCGGTTCGCAACGTATCCTGAGCCGCCTGCAATCTTTCCTGTGCGGTCACCAGCTGGTAGTACGCACTGGCGACGCGAAACGCCAGCGCTTGATTTACCTGAATAACGTCTGCGCCTGCGGCGAGCTTCTCCTCTTTCGCGGTGTCCACACTCGCTTTGCGTTTACCAAAGTCAAAGAGGAGATATTGAAGAGTGACTTCAGGCCGGACGGTGGGCACCTCGACCATGACGTAGCCGCGAGGAGCCAGCGGTTCCGGGAATGGATTGATCAATCTCTCGTCGCCGGAAACAGCCAGACTATCCAATTCGGGATAATAAGCGGCTTTAGCCAAATCCAGTTCGCGCGCCTTCTGTTTTGCGCGCTCCCAGATTGTGCGCGTGGTGGGGTTGTGGTCTTCGGCAAGGTCGATCAGCTCGGGCAGGGTGTAGGGGTGAAGTGGATCAAGAACCGCTCTGCCTCCACCTGGGATTTGGCGAGCGGCGCAGTCGGCGGCAGCGCCGGGGGAAGACGCTATACCGGCACATTGCCCCTGAGTTTGCGCCGTGGCGAAGGCGAGAAGCAGCGACAGAAGCAGGACATTCAATGATGCGTTGTATTCGATCAATCGAAACCTCTTCCTGCTCATTCTCAGCAACACATCGGCGACCGCCAGGCGCGCCTTTTCCGCATGGGCGTCGTCGCAAGCGTTACCACCTTGTCGCCCAGTTCGTGCATTCCTCGGATGCGTTTCCCGCATGACTCTGGCCCGAACAATTTTTTACCGAGTTGACCCAAGCATTTAACTCACAGCCATGTGTATGCTTTCGGCTTACGCAGAACTGGAAAACGGTTCTTTCGCGTGCAGTAGCTATCAATGCAAGATTGTGGACCCGAGTCTATTGGACGAACGTATTGGTCGATCCCAAAGTATCGCTGTACATCATCTTCACGGGTTGAACAGGCCAGACTTCTGTTCAGCGAGTTCGCGAGGCTCTGCGTGCATTCGCCGACCTGAAGCGCGAACTTCAACCGCATCTACCCATGATCAAGATGCGCATGCGCCGACGTGATCATTTGATACGAAGGTATTGATCGATACGTTCGTCCAATAGATTCGGTCCGTGACTCGGTGGCTCAATCGAAACGTAGAACTGAGGCCGTTCGGGATCGCCGACGGCCGAGATAAAAATGTTAGTCGCATCGACGAAGCGTTTGACCAATATTCGCCACAGATGAGGTTCACCGAAAATGAACATTGAGTCGACGGAACGCAATCAACGCCGGACACCGACACTTCGGGGCCTCGGTGCTCTATCTCTGGCGGCGCCGCTGGTGCTGGTTGGTTGCTCCCACGCACCCGAATACAGCATCTTTGGCTCTTTTTTCCCCGCGTGGATCTTCTGCTCCGTCGGCGGTCTGGTGCTGATGACGGGCGCACGCGCCCTGGTTGCTCACACTGCCATCGCTGAACATCTGACTGCACCTGTGCTCTTGTATCTCGGTATGGCGACCTTCTTTGCGTGCATGTTGTGGCTCCTGTTCTACAGCTAGGTGAGCACCATGTCGACCCAGGTCACTGCCCAACCCGATCAAGGCAATCGCCTCGCGAAGCTTGACTGGTACGGTCGCGTCTTTACCGCAGCCATGGTTCTGCTGGCGATGGTGGGCTTGATGGCTGTCTACTTTGTCACAATTCGGCATCCGGAGACCGATGACGCGGAAATCTTTGCCAACTACATTGGAATCGCCCCCGTTGTTGAAGGGCCCATACTGCACCTGAACGTCGCCGACAATCAGCACGTGAAGCAGGGCGACCTGCTTTTCGAAATCGATGATCGGCCCTACAAGTACGCTCTTGAACGCGCTGTGTCGGACCAGGCCGGCCTCGAAGGCCAGATCGTCGACGAACAGCGGCGCATTCGTGCCGAAGAGCACGCCGTCACGGCCTCCGGGGCGGCAACTCGCGGCGCAATCGCGAACGTCGACCGGGCGCAAGCCTCGATCCGTGAGGCGGAGGCTGACGTCGCCCACTCTGAGGCTGCGCTGGATCGAGCCAGGACCGAGTGGGCATACGCACAACATAACCTGCACCGTCTTGAGCCTTTGCTCGTAAAGCAATATGTTACCGTCGACCAGATCGACCAGGCGCGTACGACTGAGCGAGCCAGCGCGCAGTCCGTGCAGGAAGCCGAATCGCAATTGGCCCTCAACCGAGCCCAGCTTAACTCCATGCTGGCCGCTCTGGCGCAGGCCAAGGCCACGGCAGAGCAGAGTACAGCACAGTTTCACCAATCGCAATCCAGCGTGCTTACCCTCGACCCTCTCGTGGCCCAACGGGAGGGTCGGGCTGCCGCAATTGCCAACGCGCAATACAACTACAACCACTGCCGCGTCTACGCTCCATTCGACGCACGTGTAACCGACCTAGTCATTTCCAAGGGCGCATATGCTCACATAGGCCAGCAGATTTTCACGCTTATCGATACTCGCGTGTGGTGGGTGCTTGCGAATTTCCGCGAGACGCAGCTGAAGTACATTCGGCCGGGTATGACTGCGGACATCTACCTTATGGCTGAGCCAGGCGTGCGATTTACTGGAGTCGTCGAGAGCACCGGATACGGTGTGATACCCGATCCCTCGATCCTTGGCCGAATTACACCCGGCTTGCCCGACATACAACGCACACTGAGCTGGGTGCACCTGGCCAGCCGCTACCCCGTCCGCATCCGGATTCAGTCACCGCCCTCCGGGGTCCTTCGTCTGGGGGAATCTGCAGTCGTAGTCATCCGCGGATACCATCGCAAACATTGATATGGCGACCCGAGCGGCCCAATTCGGTGATCAGCCATTTGCCCGAGCCACTTCCTGGCTTTGGTTTCGGGAATTCGTCCGGTGGGAAGTTGCTCCGTATCCAGGACGCGTCAGCACGGTCGTCCGCATGACGATTACGGCCACGATGGTCATGATCATCGTCGTGACCTTCCGCATTCCGAACGCATTCCTGGCTGCTCTCTTTTCGATTCTCCTGGCCCGTGAAAATCTCGCTGCCACCTGGCGCGGTGGGCGAATCCTCGTCCTTGCATTTATCGGCGCGAGCCTCTACACCCTGGTCGGGATGATGCTGTTCCGCGGCTACCCTCTTACCCATTTTTTCTGGGTAATCGGAAGCCTGTATCTGATCTTTTTTGTTATGCGCACCACGACTAATTACGCGGCTGCGCTGGCCTTCGCAATTCCGATTGGAGTTGCCGTGCCGCTATGGGACCGCTCCTTGCCGAGCCAGGCCCAGGTGGAGGGTACTCTCTGGCCTGTCTTGATCATCGCCGTCGGCGCCGGCGTCACTGTAGGAACCGAAGCGCTATACCGCATCTTCGATCGCTCCGACCCGCTCATCACATCCGTAGACGATATGTTGCTCGCGGTGCAGCAGGTGGCAGAAAGCTTTGCCGCTCACCATACTCCACCGAAGCCGGTCCTCGACAGAGTTCTGCAATACCAAATGATCGGCACCGGCCGACTTAGAGTGACGTTGCAGCGCCAGGGGGTGGACCCGACCCGGAGGGCGCAGCGCGGCGCCCTGATTTCACTTGCAGGCCGCCTCATTGGCCTTGCTGCGAATCTCGAGCATGCTCCCCCCAATCCTGGCGACGATGACGCGACCCGCCTGCGCGCACTTTCTGAGAGGCTCGGAGTAATCCGAGCGGAGCTCCGCGTGTCAGGGGATATAACCGCATCACCTGCTGCGCTCGGAGGGCAGCCGTCAGCAGGTTTCCCAGTGCTTCAGGAGATGGAACGAATCGTCACACTCATCACCGAAATCTTTCAGCGTGATGAGATCGTGGATAGTTCGCAGAACGCGCCAGGACGGGACTGGTGGCGCGCTCTGTTTCTGCCGGATACATTCCAGAACCCGGAATATCTGCGCTTCGCCTTTGCCGGATGTCTGGCTGCCTCCACTTGTTACGTACTCTACAACGGGCTCGACTGGCCCGGCATCGGCCAGACCTCCGTGCTTACTTGCATCGTTACTGCGCTGACCACCATTGGCACTTCGCTTCAGGCGCAATCTCTCCGTCTTGCCGGATTTGTTTTCGGAGGGCTGGTCATGGGGATTTCGGCGCAAATTCTGATCCTGCCGGGGATCGACAGCGTCTTTGGGTTTGCTCTCTTCTTTGCAGCGGGGACCGCGATCGCCGCGTGGTTCGCCACCTCCAGTCCGCGGCTTTCCTTTTTTGGCGTACAGATGGCACTCGCCTTTTACTTCGTCAACCTGCACGTTTCCCACATCGAAACCGACCTTACGATCGCGCGCGACAGGGTAGCTGGCGTGTTGTTGGGTATTCTTGCCATGGGCTTTATCTTCGACCGCTTCGGGGCAAAGAGCGATGCGGAGCAGCTGCAGAAGCTATTGGTGCGAAATGTACGGATGCTGGCTCAGCTCGGAGTTTGTCCCGTGGTACGCGGGAGAGGGATTGCCGCTTCACCGATCAGCCGCCTGCGCAGTCAGATCAATGACAACTTCGCCAGTCTGGAATCGCAGACGGATACCGTGCGCTTTGAATTTGAGTTTCGCCATCGACGCGAGGGAGACATTGCCGAGTGCGAGCGGATCCAGAGGGCCCAGCCAGCGCTGCGCTCGATCTACCTGCTGGAACTCACGCTGCTCTCACTTCGCGGGCGACGAGAGATCGGCTCCGAATTGACCCAGAACCAAAATCAGGCGCTGAGCCACTTTCTAAAAGACTATAGCGATGAACTTATGCACATTGCCGCGTGGATCGCCGACGAAGAGGAGGCGCCTGCCGGGATCAGCGATGATTCCCTCCGGCAATTGCAGCAAACCTTCGAGGACCACAGCTTCCCGAGTGCGCAGGATATTACTGATATCTGTCAGAAGATGGTGTCGTCTCTCCTTTTGCTGCGAGAAGAGTGCTAACGTTCATCTGTTGATGGTTCATTCACATCGTCAGCACAACGCGAAACTCTGCTTTGCCGCTCATCATGCGGGCATAGGCTTCGGCTGCTTTTTCCAGGGGATAGGTTTCGATCATAGCGCGTACGCCGCGGAGTTCGGCAAAACGAAGCGTGTCATCCGAATCTGCCGGCGTTACGCCCGCCCATCCTTCAATGGTCTTGCCGCCCCGGATGAGCTGAGTTGGAGCAAACTCGATTGGATCGGAAGCCACGCCGATCAGGAGAAGCTTGCCGTTCGAACCCAAACCGCCAATCAGTTCGCTCATTGCCCTGGAGTCCGGCGCTGTTGCGATAATGGCTTTTGCGCCGCCTAATTTTTGTAACTCCTCTGCTGCGTCCTTCGCTTTGCTGTCGATGTACACATCAGCGCCGAGTTTGATTGCCAGCGATTCAATTTGCGAGCCGCGCCCAACTGCGGCCACCTTGTAGCCAAGCTTGTTGGCGAATTGAATTCCGAGGTGGCCGAGTCCGCCGATCCCTTGCACCGCGACCAAGTCGCCTGGCAGTGCGCCCGAATACCGCAAGGCGTTGTAGGTGTTACTTCCGGCGCAAAGCAGCGGCGCTGCATCGATATCGCTAAGACGCTCCGGGATCGAAACCAATGCCTCGACCGGAGCCAACATGTACTCCTGATAGCCGCCGTCATAACTTAGACCGGGATTCTTCTCGTTGCGACAGAGCCGGTAATCTCCCCTCTGGCACTCGGGACAAGTACCGTCATGGCCGCCGTGCCAGCCAACGCCAACACGCTGACCTTTTCGCCATTCGGTCACTGCAACTCCGAGCGCGTCCACCACGCCAGCCACTTCATGCCCTGGAGCGCGAGGATAGGAGATTCCCGGCCGCCGGCCTTCGAGGATGATCGCGTCGCTATGGCACACACCGCATGCCTGAACTTTGATCCGCACTTGTCCGGGGCCTGGACTGGGAATCTCCAGATCAACAATTCTAAGACCCGCTCCAGCCGCGCTCACCTGGGCGGCTTTCATGGTTGCTACTGCGACTGTGGTCGTCATAAATCCTCCTCTTCCGGCGGACTCCAGCAGGTATATTCGGTCGGGATGCTATTCTCGACACCCCGACCGATACGACCGTTCGGCACTTAGGCCCCTGGCGAATGTTCATGCTGCCAATCGATTATTTGCTTCCTTCGGCGTTACTTCTCTCAATTCGCCTGTTGACAGATCAAAAACAAATCCACGAATGACCACGTCAGAAGGAATCCACGGATGCGACCTGAGCTTTAGTACCTGTTTCTGCGTCGCCCCATTCACGTCGGTGTAGAAGTGGAATTTATCCGGAGCTACTGCCCACACGCCGCATTGTTTATGCAGGTGCTTCTCGAAATCATCCTCCGAAAACATTTCCATTCCGCAGCCGGTGTGTCCGACGACCATGATCTCTCGCACGCCCAGAACGTGAATTGAAAACATGAGAGAGCGCACAACGTCTTCCGTTGCTGCGGTTCCGACGTTCCGAATCACATCCGCATCGGCGGGCTTGATGTCCAGCCATTCGAGCAGTTGGTTGAGACGTGGGTCCATACATGTGAGGATTGCAACCTTCGGAGCTGGTTTGTTTGCCAGCGACGGATCGTGGTGCACTGCATTCTTGCGGTTTGCCGCGATTGCGCGTTCGATAAGGCTCATTTTGACTCTCCTAAATCGCGTTGCAGGTCCGGGGCCCGGCTTGCGGCAACGCGTGGTTTCGGTGTTGTTTATGCGGATCCAACCTCTGGCGCGGACTCCGCAGTCTGTTCTGAAAGCTCCAGAGAGGATGAGGTTTCAAGATCACGAATCTCCTTGCGGTCGCACTGACCAGTCTTCCGGTTCAGAGGGGCTGGAGATCGGAAGATCATGGGCTCGGCTCCAACGAGGATTCTTCCCGACGGCTCAGGCGAGCTTGGTCGCTAGCTAATGTCGTGATTTAGCCAGAGGAGAGTAATTGCAACAATTGGACCAAGGTATCGACCGATACCTTAGTCTGATGGAATTCTGCCACTACGCCGGTCGCGGTCCTGAAGACCGTTCACATGAGAGAAGTAATGTGTCGCTATTATTTCTCTGTCGCCAGGTACGGATGGAGCGCCGCGGCTTCGGACAGCTCTCTATAGGCGTCCGTCAGCATACCGATGGTGAATGCGCGGTTCAGGCCGCTCGGATTGGGTAGAACCCAGACCGCAGATCCGCCGAATGTAGTTGGCTGTAGCCCCCAAGAAAGATCGCGCTGGTTCAGAAAGACGGAACTCGCCGGCTTCCCCAAGAATGCCAGATATCTGGGTCTGTACTTCGCGATTTTGCGCTCGAAAACAGGACGGGCAGCGATGTAGTCAGCCCGGCTGAGATCTGTTGCGCTGACTGTCGGCCGAGCAACCGCAGAGGTAATTCCGCAACCATAATCAAGCAAGAGGTGTGCCTCATGTGGTTCCAGTTGTCTGGCGGTAAAGCCTGCGAGATGAAGCACACGCCAAAAGCGGTTACTTCGAGTGGCGAAGTGGAGTCCGACTGCAGCCGACCGCATTCCCGGATTGATTCCACAGAAGAGCACGTTCAGGGATTTAGATATGACATCCGGCAGGCCTATTGAATGTGGCTGGAGATTCAGAGACATTGCATGAGTAGACTATAACGCCGGTAGTTGTGATCAGTATGATTCGCCCATCACTGGATGAGCTGACTGCTGGGCTCGCCAGTTTCTACAATGCGGCCGCTTCGCGGATCAGCTTCTTTCCTTCGATGCAACCGGAGGCGTTTTCACTTTTTTGTTCCACCCGTGAAATGGCGATAAGTCGCCCGCGTTCCACGCGTCGCGGAGCCCTGGGGCGCTCAGATCCCAGTCAGGACGGATCTCGCTTGTGACAGCGCGAAGGTCGTGCCAGAGATCGGCGATTGAGGGGCGCCCCCAGAACCAGTAGCCGTTGTAGATGCGATGAATGACGAGGCCCGGCTTAAGCACAAGCGTGTGCGGGATCATCGGGTTGTGCTCGGGATCGGTGTACTCCTGAATATCAAGGTCCTTCTGCACTGTTCGTTCAGGATCAGACAGAAACGGCCACTGGGCGCCGACGGATGCGCGGAATTCCTGGAGTGAGTGATGGTCGTCGGTGGAGATGGTAGCGATCTGGGTGTATGCGACGGCGATTTTCGGGTAGAACGAAGCCAGTTCCAGATGTTGCTGGTGCTCCTTGGGACAGTAATTACCACGCGCCAGCGTCAGGATCAGCGGGTCGTCTCCTTGTAGCTCACTGAGGCTCCGCAGTGTGCTCGTGTGGTCAGGCAGGCGATAGTCGGGAAAAGTGTTGCCTGGAACGATGTCAGAACGCATGTGTGAACTCCTTCATCAAGATTGTGATGGCGGGTAGGCGCATTTCCTTCCAGGCACGCCGCGTGAATGGCATGGAACAGCCTCCTTACTGTTTGGGCGATCGACGTTGCATCGTTACAGGCAGAACGTGCAGGGAGATCACGCGTTCGCCGTATCGGCCATCCAGTCCACGATCATCGCTTTGTCTCGATCCCCGCCTCTGCCATTGACGAACAATCATCCGATCGAGCCCAGCTTGTGAGATGCGGAGTTTCTCATTCAAGGAGCGCTTATACGAAGGTACCGATCGATACCTTCGTGTAATGGTACGCACTGATACTTCCCGGGAAACTAGTGCGCGAGGGCGGGATCGAGAAATCGCCCGCGCCAAGATGGTCACGCCAATCAATGATCCCGACCACCTCTGATCTGTTGGCCGACTTTGGCTGGAGCAAGTGGGCACAGGAGCAATGAGCCCGAGGATTAGTCGCTTGCGGTTTGTTGAAGCAGCACGGCGAAGAGTCGAGGAGGAATCGCAAGGCAGGGCGAAGTGGGATGCAGGAATGCCAAGGGAGGAGTTGAGATGTGGTTTCGAACCTGGGCTAGAGGGATGCTGCTAGTTGCTCCGTTTTGTGGCGGGTTCATTGCGTCTGCGCAGTACAGCGCTCCAGCCACGCCTGCGCCGTACAACCCGATTGCTCTGGCCCAGGTAACAGGTACGCCGCGAACAACAGTTCAAGCCGCGCAGAGTAACTATCAAACTCTGTCGCAGAATCCGTACCTCGGTGGAGTCCCTTCTGGAAAAGTCAGCCCTACGCCAGTTTCGCTTTCACTCGATGAGGCCGTCGCCCTCGGACTCAAGCATAATCTCGGTGGAGTTCTGGCCACGGATGTTGTTACCGATGCGCAGGGACAGCGCTGGCAAGCGCTGAGTCAGTTGCTTCCCCATATTGTCACCGATACGGGTTTTGGCGTTCATCAAATCGATTTGAAGGCGCAGATCGGCCTATCCATTCCTGGCGTACCCCGGATCATCGGACCGTTTGGCTATTTCGACTCGCGGGCTTATCTCACGCAATCAGTTTTCGATTGGGAATCCATCGAGCAGGAGCGATCTTCAGAGGCAGAGCTGAAGTCGGCAGTGTTTGGTTCGAAAGATGCCCGCGAGCTTGTAGTGCTCGTGATTGTCTCAAACTATTTGCTGGTCATCGCCGACGAATCGGAGGTTGAGTCAGCAAAATCACAGCAAGACACCGCGAAGGCACTGTTTCAACAGGCATCTGACCAGAAGACCGCAGGTGTTGCCTCGGCCGTCGACGTTCTGCGCTCACAGGTGGAACTCGAGTCACGCGAGCAGAAGCTGATTCTCGCGCAAAATGAATTGGCGAAACAAAAGCTGGTCCTGGCGCGAGCCATCGGACTTCCTTTGGGCCAAAAGTTCGAGATCACCACACGCGTCCCTTACGAGGAGCTGACGCCTCCGAGTCTCGATCAAGCGCTCCAAAGCGCTTACAAGGCGCGGCCTGATTTTCAGAGTCAGTTGAATCAGGTCCGGTCCGCTGAGCTCGCAAGACATGCCGCGTCTGCTGAGCGGTATCCATCGTTAGGCGCGGAAACCGACTACGGTCTGTCCGGAGTCAACCCAGGAACATCGCACGGCACCGTTGATGCGGCTGTGACGCTCCGTATTCCAATTTTTCAGGGTGGAAGAGTGCATGGAGATGTTCTGCGGGCCGACGCCTCGCTAACACGCGCAAGGCAGCGGCTGGAAGACCTGCGGGCCAAAATCGATCAGGAGGTTCGCGACGCTTTCCTCGATCTGCAGGCAACAGCGCAGGAGGTTTCTGTCGAGAAAAGCGCAGTCACGCTCGCCACCCGGACCCTGGAACAATCTCGCGATCGATTCAATTCCGGAGTGACCGACAACGTCGAAGTCGTTCAGGCACAGGATGCACTGGCAATCGCCGACGACGCCTACATTGCGAGCCTCTACAGCTACAACCTGTCCAAAATATCACTGGCGAGAGCGACGGGAGTCCTGGAGTCCCAATACTCAGCGTATCTGAGGGGGAATTGAGCATGTCTGATCAGAAACAATCAACGAATCCACCGGAAGCAATCAAGCCTGAGTCACGCACGCCGGCGAACAACGCAGCGAAAGAGGACGTGCTCGTTTCGGCTTATCCGCACAGGCGCTCGATGAAGCGTTGGATCATATTAGCGTCGATCGTTGTGCTTGCAGTGGCTGGCGCTCTGTTGTGGCATTATCTCTCCGGTTTCGAATCTACTGACGATGCCCAGGTAGACGTGCATCTTTACCCTGTCAGCGCTCGTATCTCCGGATATATCCAGAAAGTTAACGTTGGCGACAATCAATGGGTCAATAAGGGCGCCACACTCGTCGAAATAGATCCGAAAGACTATGAAGTGGCGTTGGCGAGAGCACAGGCAGCGCTGGACGCATCAGAAGCAACTGCGAAGAGCCTGAACATTGACGTGCCTGTATCGTCCGTCAATTCGTCAACCCAGTTGAAATACACCTCATCGGACATCAGGGACGCGGAAGCCGCGATCCAAGCGGCGGAAAAGCAAGCCGCGGCAGCACAGGCACGTGTTTTGGAGGCTCTGGCTGAGAATGTAAAGGCACAGGACGACGTCACGCGATATCGATTGCTGCTTGCGAAGGAGGAGGTACCCAGGCAGGTCTACGATCACGCTTACGCCGCCGCGGCCACCGATGTCGCCGCCATCGCTGCGGCAAGGGCAGACGAAGCCGCGGCCCAGCAAGCCGTTCAAGAAGCGCACAGCCGCCTTACCGAGGCTGAGGCGCGTTACGAAGATGCCGAAGCCGGGCCACAACGCGTTGACGCAACCCGCGCCAAAGCACTTTCGGCCATGGCGAATGTAAGCCAGAAGAGGGCCGCGCTCGAGCAAGCGCAGTTGAATATGGGATACACCCAAATATTCGCGCCTGTAACCGGAGAAGTTACGAAAAAGGTTGTCGTTGGATTGAATGTCGACCCAGGAGAGCAGCTGCTCACAGTGGTTCCGCTGAATCAGGTGTGGATCACCGCGAATTTCAAAGAGACCCAGCTCAAACACATGCGCGTGGGCCAGAAAGCAGAGATTCACCTAGATGCGAACGGCCGCACGTATCACGGTCATGTGGACAGCATTGCGGGAGCAACGGGACCTCTCTTCAGCCTGCTGCCGCCTGAAAACGCGACCGGCAATTACGTAAAAATCGTTCAGCGGGTACCGGTGAAGATTGTTCTGGAGCCGGGCGAAAATCGCGATCACCAGCTTCGGCCGGGCATGAACGTCGAAGTGAAAGTGTATCTGCGATGAGCGCCACAGCGCTAACGCTTCCGGCGGAACAGGCCGCCTGGCGCCCTAAGGTGAATCCCTGGGCGATTGCGGCCACCGTGTCGATGGCGGCGTTTATCGAAGTTCTGGACACGAGCGTTGCCAACGTTGCATTGCCTTACATCGCCGGGGGCCTGGGCGCCAGCTACGACGACAGCACCTGGGTCCTGACCTCGTACCTTGCTGCGAACGCGATCGTCCTACCCATCAGCGGATGGCTCGCGGAGTTGATTGGCCGCAAGCGGTATTTCATGATGTCGCTTGCCGTTTTCACGGCGAGTTCACTGCTTTGCGGGTTAGCGCCCAGCCTGCCGCTATTGCTGTTGTTTCGAGCTGCGCAAGGCATCGCCGGCGGCGGACTGCAACCGATGGCACAAGCCATTCTCAACGATACGTTTTCTCCGGAGCAGCGCGGCTCGGCATTTGCTGTCTACGGCATTACTGCGGTTCTTGCCCCGACCGTCGGTCCGATGCTGGGAGGCTGGATTACGGACAACTATTCCTGGCGCTGGATATTTTTCATCACGCTGCCCGTGGTCCTCCTCGCTCTTTATTTGACACATGCACTGGTCGAAGATCCGCCGTTCCTCCGCCGCTTAAAAAGGGGAGGCATCCGGGTAGATTACATTGGAATATCCATGTTGACGCTGGGAGTGGGCTCGCTGCAGATTCTTCTGGACAAAGGGCAGGAAGACGATTGGTTCGGCTCGCACTTCATCACGACCCTGGTGATAACGGCAACGGTTTGCCTTATCTCGCTGGTCATCTGGGAATGGTTCCGCAAAGAGCCGATCATCGATGTCCGCATGTTCAAGAGCTTCAACTTCGCGGCTGCGAACTTAATGATGTTCATGATGGGCTTTATGCTCTTCAGCACCCTGGTATTGATTCCGGAATTTCTGCAGACGCTGATGGGCTATACAGCCGAGCTCGCAGGTCTCGTCCTGTCCGGCGGTGGAGTTGTCTTGCTGGTGATGATGCCGATCGTCGGCCGGCTTACATCGAAAATTCAAGCCCGATGGCTGATTGCGACTGGATGGCTATGCCTTGCCATTGGGTTGTTCTATTGCGCGCACCAGATCGATTTGTTCGTCAGCTTCCGCTTTGCGATGTGGCTCCGAGTCGCACAGGTGATAGGAATCGGATTTCTATTTGTCCCCATCACGGCCGCGGGCTACATCGGAGTTCCTCCAGAGAAAGGCAATAGCGTTTCCGGCATGATCAATTTCATGCGTAATATCGGCGGCAGTATCGGAACTTCTGTAGTCACCACGATGATTGCCCGGCGAGCGCAATACCATCAACAGATCCTCGTTGACTACATCACTCCTGATTCTCCAGTGTATCGATCGGCACTCCATGCACTGAGCTCGAGAGTCGCGCACTCCGGGCTTCAGGCCGCAGATGCCCACGATCAGGCTATCGCGAGGTTCTACGGGTTGGTGCATCAACAAGGCGGCGCGCTGTCCTATATGGATATTTTTTGGACCTTGGGCGTTATGTGCGCCATTATGTTCGTTCTCGCGTTCTTCCTGAAGAAGAATGATCCGGGAGCGGGCGGAGACGTTGCGGTGGGGTGAGGCAATCACAATGGTTCGAGCCATCACAATAGAGCGCGAGTTTGGCTGTGGAGCATCCGAAATTGCGAATCTGGTCGCCAGCCGACTCGGATGGAGTCTGTGGGACGAACGGTTGACGCGGGAGATCGCACGTCTGACCGAGAGTACGCCGCAGGAGGTCGAGAAGAGAGAATGGCGAACCGATCCTGCTGTATACCGGGTCTTCAAAGATTTTCTTCGCGGGGCGTTTGAAGGAGGGCTGCCGCCCACCGACCGGCTGCACTTGCTGGACGCGCGCCGGATCGCAGCTGTTTCAGAAACCGCGGTCCAGACGGCCTTTTCCAATGGCCCGTCAGTGATTGTAGGCCGGGGCGCGCAGTATTTCCTGCGCAATCGCAAGGACGTCTTTCATGTGTTTCTCTATGCATCGCGCGATTATAAGATCGGCAGGCTGATCGCAAGCGGCCAATCTCAGGACAAGGCCATTGAACTGGTTGACACAACGGACCAGGCGCGCGCTGAGTTCGTCAGACAATATCTCAAGCTGAAGTGGCCCGAACCCCACCTGTATCATGCCATGTTCAACACCGAGATGGGGGAGTCTTGCACTGCAACCATGCTCGTTCAGTGCGTCCAACAGTTCGAGCGCGATGCTGAGTGCTCTCAATGAGCGGAGCAGCAGAGTTAGAAGCGATCAGTAAGGCGGCACGCTCCTATTTATTTTGATGGTTATCTCTTAGATGCGAAGCTCACCACCGACCTGCTCGTTTAACGCCCATGACGATACAAATGCCGCGACCTGTCGTTCGCATCTCAGTTATGTGCTGACGCAGCAGTTTCTGGTGTTACGGCTCACTCATGTTCGCCTCAATCGGATTTGACAGATTCCCCAGGCTGCGGATTCGACGCACCGCTTCTGCCTGCTTCATTCGAGGCAATGCGATCGCCAATGCCAAACTCCTTGAATACGCGGGTGCGAGCGAGCCTTCTGCGGGCGCGAAGAAGCCGGGTCTTAAGAGCCGCCTCAGTGAGGTTCAGCGTGCATGCAGTCTCCTTGATGGAACGTTCGTGCGTGATCCGACTCAATACTGCCGTGCGAAGTTTCGGATCAAGCCTTTGAATTGTGGACAGCATGCAAACGCACCGCTGGTGCTGGTCAAGCCGTTGCTCGGGATTGGGAGTAGAGTCTCTGAATTCGAGGTGTGGTAGCTCATCTCCTCCGCGCTGACCTTCAAAGCAGACCTCCGGGCGCGAACGCTGCTTGCGAAGAATCATGAGTGCGGAGTTGATTGCAATGCGCGTCATCCACGAATAAACGCTCGACCGGCCCTGGAAATTCGGAATGGCGACAAATGCGCGCAAGAACGTGTCCTGTAACGCATCTTCGGTGTCCTCGTGGTTCTTCGTGATTCCAAAGATTGTCCGGTAGAGTCTTCGCGAGTATTGGCTCTGCAATTCTGCAAATGCATTCGGAGACCCCGCCTTGGCTGCTGCCACAAGCTCTGCCTCGGAGGGTTCACGACGCTTCCTGAAGTCGATATCGGGAATTTGCCGCTTTGCAGTACCCATGATTGGGATCCCCCACTTTTGCCTCAACAAATCTGTTAAGCTGCCGACCCTAACGGGATACTTGGACCGCCCGTGGCATGGAATACGAACACATCCAGCGCGCCCCATCGATGATGACTTCAGCTGCGATTACGCCATACAAGCGCAACCGAATCCATTGGACGAAGGTGTCGCTCAACACCTTCGTATTACTGGACCTGAAAAAGGCTAAACGGGCTGTTGCCGCATAGCACGGTTTGTCACGAAGCCTTCAATGCTGAAAGTGCGCAATGCATGCTATAATCGTCACTCCCTGGGTAAGCGGCCGCGCTTTTTCACGAAACTCAACCAGCTCACAGACGTGTTGTCCGTTCAGCGCTAGGTTGAAAATGTAAATGGACCGTACATCTTGGAAAGCGATCTCTGATTCCTGGGAGTTCACTGCTGGGGGCAAGCTCGATGAAGCAGACTCCATTGCCCATTCCGTTGGCCGGCTCCTGCCTTACTGAAGTACGACACGTATGCGCATTCTTCAATAACGAGGAAGAAGAGTATCGTGTTCTGCTCCCCTTTATTAAGGATGGAATCGAGCGCGGCGATAAGGCCATCAACGTCGTCAATCCGAATCAACGAGACCAACACCTGAGGTTGCTGGAATCGGCGGGCATCGACGTGCCGGCTGCTCAGAAGCGAGGGCAATTCGAACTCCGGTCCAATGCGGAGACCTACCTGATAGACGGCCATTTCGACCAGGACCGGATGCTGGCAGTTTTTGAAAGCCTGGCGAGCGGAAACGACAATGGAGGTTTTCCGCTAAGCCGTATTGTCTGCCGAATGGATTGGGCTGCGGGAGATCAATCCCGCATCGATCACGTGATTCAATTCGAATCGCGGGTCAATGATATTTGGCGGCAGCACGACGATGCAGTCATCTGCACCTATCATCTTTCCCAATTCGCGGGCGACGAGGTGATCGATATCATGCGGACCCACCCGATGGTCATCATCGGCGGCATACTTCAGGAGAACCCGTTTTATATTCCTCCAGAAGAATTCCTCCGAGAAATGCGAGGGCGGAGCCCTGTGCGAAGTTCCTGAATCATCACGGCGGCCTGAAATGGAAGAAATTCCTCGCGATTCTGCCCAGGAGATCAAACGCCTCCAGCGCTGCATCAATGATCTGGTGAGCCTCCTTGCGCTCCGCGCTGTCTGGAGCGGCGACCAGTCAGCGCAAATTCTCAGTACTTCGCTCGACGCAATCATGGGAATACTCGACCTGGACTTTGTCTATGGGCGACTGAGAGACCAGTGTCAGGGTGCTTCCGTTGAAGTTGTCAGAACCGCTCGATCGAACAATCTTTCAGAGAACGCAAACGACCTTTGCGCCGAACTCAGGCAATGGTTCCAAGGAGAGCCACAAGAGTGGCCCATGAAGATCCGAAATCATTTCGGGAACCAGGAGAGCTCGGTCGTTCCCATCAGGCTCGGGATCCATGGGGAGATCGGCATTGTTGTAGCAGGCTCTCATCGGGCAAGCTTTCCGGACGAGACGGAAAGGCTCGTCCTGAACATTGCGGCAAACCAGGCAGCTGTTGGGTTACAGCAAGCAAGACTGCTTAGCGAACAAAAGCGGCTGGCCAGTGAGCTGGATCGCCGTGTCGCGCAACGAACAGAAGAACTGGCTGCAGCCAACGAAGAGCTACGAAGGGAAATTGCCGAGCGCAAGAAAAAAGAAGAGGAATTGCAGCAGAACGAGCGCGCATTGCGCGAAGCCCACGAGCGACTGAAGCGGAGCGAAGAACAATGGCGGGCAGTTTTTGAGAACTCGGCAATCGGCGTTGTAATGGCCAACCTCAATTGCCGCTTCATTGCCGCGAATCCCGCGTACGAAAGGATGCTGGGTTACACAAGCGACGAACTGCTGAACCTCTCATTCATCGACATCACAAAGGAAGAGTATCGCGATCCGAACATGTTGCTCATCGACGAGCTGCTGGATGGAAAGCGTCGACAGTTCCAGATTGAAAAGCAGTATCGGCGGAAGGACGGTAGCCTGGTGTGGGTACGCAACAGCGTTTCTGTAGTGCCTGGTACTGAGCTTGCGCCGAGCTTTCTTCTGGCGCTTTCAGAGGACATCACAGAGCGTAAGCGGGCGGAGGACGAGCTAAAACACAGCGAAGCACAACATCGCCTGGTCATTGAAGCAGCCAGTGATGCAGTCATCAGCATCAACGAACAGGGCACCATCATCCTTGCAAATCCTGCCACGAAGACAATCTTCGGCCATGACAGCGAAGAACTGATCGGGAAGCCCCTCACAGTACTTATGCCCGAGTCCATGAAGAAGCTGCATGAGGCCGGATACAGCCGCTACCTGGCGAGCGGCGAAAGGCATCTGAACTGGCGCGGCACTGAGCTTACGGCGGTGCGCGCCAATGGCGAGGAATTTCCGGTGGAAGTCTCGTTTGGAGAAATGCGGTCGAACGGGCATAGAGTATTTATCGGATTCATTCGTGACATCACTGAAAGGAACAAATGGAAGCAGGCGCAGGAAGAGCTTCGTAAAACACAGGCGGAACTCGCAAACATGATACGGGTTGTAACGATGGGCCACCTGACTGCGTCGATCGCACACGAAATCAACCAACCGCTGTTCGGAATCATTACGAACGCGGGCACATGCCTACGAATGTTGTCCGCCGATCCGCCCAATGTCGAAGGCGCCTGCGAAACCGCCCGGCGCACGATCCGTGACGGCAATCGGGCATCGGATGTGGTCACGCGGCTGCGCACGCTCTTCAGCAAGAAGGAAGTGGTTGCCGAGCCGGTGGATTTGAATGAGGCGGCCCGAGAGGTCATTGAGTTGTCGGTCAGTGTATTGCAGAGAAACGGGGTGATTCTACGGCAAGAACTCGCAGACGATCTTCCCCGTGTCCAAGGCGATCGCATTCAGCTGCAACAGGTTATCCTGAACCTGCTGCACAACGCTTCCGACGCGATGCAAACTGTCGAAGAGCGCTATAGAGAGCTGGCGATCCGTACAGAATGCGATGGAGACAGCGTGCGCCTCAGCGTCGAGGATGCCGGAGTTGGATTGGAACCTCAGACTGCAGAAAAGCTCTTCGAAGCTTTCTTCACTACAAAAACCGACGGCATGGGAATCGGGCTGTCCATCTGCCGCTCCATTATCGAGGCCCACCACGGCCGCATATGGGTAACACAAAACGATGGGCCCGGATGTACATTCACGTTCGCCATACCTCGAGATCCCGAGCGTATGGAAGTTGCCGGGAGCCCTCCATCCCACTCGGGTACCAGACCTGGAGGGTTCAATCCGAGAAATCGTTGAGGCCCTTCAGGGTACCAATACCAAAGTACAATAGACGCTTTCGGCGGCATCGACGATCATAACTAGTTAAGTGCCAATGTACTTCTTATGGGGACGAACTCAGCCGCATCGACGACGCGGGGCCGGATTGCGCTTCCTTGCCGATTACTCCGGGTCGCAGAATAATACGGACGGGTGTTTTGCTCTCAGTGTTAGATGAGTCCCTGACTGCGGGTAAGGCATGCGTGATCCATGATGAAAATACCTCTGCTTGTGTCTGTGGTCGATGATGATGAGTCAGTCCGGGAGTCACTCCCTGATTTGCTGAAAGAGCTTGGATTCAGCTCCGTCACTTTCTCATCCGCGGAGGATTTTTTAGCCTCCGACAGACTCTCGGAAACCGACACGCTGCTCCTAGATATCGCTATGCCCGGCATGTCAGGACCAGATCTTCAACGCGAGCTCAAGCTCCGCCATCAGGACATTCCAATCATCTTCATCTCCGGGCAACGAGATGAAGCGATCCGATCGCAAGTCGTTAAACAAGGTGCGGTCGCCTGCCTTTTCAAGCCGTTCAGCGATACGGCATTGTCTGACGCGCTAAACGCAGCATTTCAAAAGAAGCGAATAACCTAAACGGGTTCCTCCAGCTATCGTGGATATACCATGAAGAATACGAGCACAGGCGTTGATGAATTGAGGCCGGCCCCCGTGTCGCAACCCTCACAGATCGTATTCGTAGTCGACGACGATATTTCGGTGTGTGAATCTCTGGAACTGCTGATCCGGCACGCAGGCTGGCAGGCGGAGACGTTTACAACGGCACAGGAATTCCTTGACCGTCCGCAGTCCGCCGTTCCCTGTTGCCTCGTCCTGGACGTTTCGCTTCCGGGCCTGAATGGTCTCGAATTGCAGAAGCGCGTGGCGGTTGAACGGCCTGAAATGCCGATCATCTTCATCACCGGCTATGGCGATGTGCCCATGACGGTTCAGGCGATGAAGGCCGGAGCGGTCGAATTCCTGACGAAGCCGGTCAGTGATGAGACGCTCTTGAGCGCAATTCGAAATGCCATTGAACGTAGTCAAACCCTGCTCGGCCACCAGGCGGAGATTCGGGACCTCCGTGCTCGCTACGCTCTGCTGACCCCCCGCGAGCGTCAGGTCATGACACTGGTAGTTGCGGGCCTTTTGAACAAGCAGGTTGGAGATGAGCTTGGCATCAGCGAAATTACTGTGAAAGCGCATCGCGGCAGCATGATGCGTAAAATGCAGGCCGAATCCCTTGCCGGTCTGGTGAAAATGGCTGCCCGTCTTCGTCTCGCGCGACCTCCCGCGGCTAAGCAGCAATCGTGATCCATCAGAGTTATTGCACCTCAGAGCATGCACAACTTCTGTAGAGCGAGTCAGTCTCGGGCTGATGGTCGCGACGGGTAGCTGCGCGCAATTGAACTAGAAATGGCGCTTACTTTGATACCAAAGTATCTCCGATACCATCGTCTGATTGTCTCCCGATTGGTGGTCTGGCCTAATTGAGCCAACAGGAGCGATGCATGGCAGCGAAAGGTGTAGTGATTGTAACCGGGGCATCGCAAGGGATTGGGGCGGCAATTGCTCATGCTTTTCTTGACCGCGGCTACAATGTGGTCGCAACCGCCCGCTCAATGTCGCGCTCGGGTTTCAAAGCATCGGAGAATCTGGCGCTTGTCGACGGGGACATCGGCGAGCATTCGACGGCAAAGCATATTGTTGAGGCCGCCATTACGAAGTTTGGGGCGATCCATCATGTAGTCCACAACGCAGGAATCTACAAAGCCAAACCCTTCACCGACTACAGCGCTACTGAGTTTCGCAGTTTTGTGTCCACCAATCTGGAAGGGTTCATTTTCCTGACTCAGCTCGCGGTCGCGCAAATGCTGGCGCAAGGCAAAGGCGGCAGCGTGACCACGAATACAGCGGCATTGGCGGACAACCCGATTATGGGTGCTCCTTCGTCGATTCCGATGATCACTAAGGGTGGGCTTAACGCAATCACGCTGAGCCTGGCGAATGAGTATGCGAAGGAGCATATCCGTTTCAACGCGGTTGCACCTGGCGTTGTCGATTCGCCATTGCATGAGAAAAATCCCAAGGACTTTTTGAAAACTCTCAACCCGATGGGCATTGTTGCAGAGCCGAAAGACATTGCTGATGCAGTCATCTATTTAACGGAAGCTCGATACGTAACCGGGGAGGTGCTGCACGTGGACGGCGGTGCGCACGCAGGCAAATGGTAAGCGGCAGAACATCACGATCGAGCGGTGCGGACCACCGGCTGGAGGAGCTTGGTATTCAGCTACCGCCGCCTCCTACGCCGTTCGGCTCATACGTTGAGGTTTTGCAGATCGGCAACCTGCTCTTTCTGAGCGGAATGCTCCCCGTGGTCGGTCATAAGCCGAGGTATCTTGGGCGGCTCGGCAAAGAGCTGAATGCCGAGGATGGGCGAGATGCTGCCTACACCGCAGGTTTGAGCGCCCTGGCTGCTGTTAAGCAGTACCTGGGATCGCTCGATAAGGTTACGCGGGTCGTTCGTCTTGGAATATTTATTGCGACTGCGGGAGATTTCTTCGATCAACCTCGCGTTGCGGACGCAGTCTCGGATTTGTTCGCCAGCATTTTTGGCCCTGAAAAACCGGCTGTACGTCTGGTCATCGGTGTGGCCAGTCTGCCTCTTGGAATGCCCATTGAGCTTGAAGTGATTCTTGAAGTGGCCGGGTAGTTCCAAATGTTGCGATGCATGACCTGCTATCCGTGCCGCACGATCGTAAAGTCGAGCGACTACATTTTTCACGAACTGTCCGCTCGGGGAATACGGCCGAGCGGCAAATCTTCGGACGAAATTGACAGGAGGAAATTATGGCAACTGCGGTCGCAGTAGGAACAATGAAAGCTGCACAGGTAAATAAGCCCGGCACAGGGTTCCAGATTGTGGAACGTGAGATTCCAAAGCCGGACTCGGGACAGGTGCGTATCAAGGTCCTGGCCTGTGGCGTTTGCCACAGTGATGTGCTTGTGGTTGAAGGTGCATGGCCCGGGATTCCATATCCTCGAGTGCCTGGGCATGAAGTTGCCGGCGTGGTTGATGAAGTTGGGCCGGGAGTAACCGCCTGGCGCAAGGGACAACGAGTGGGAGTAGGCTGGCACGGCGGCCACGACGGCACCTGCCGTGAGTGCCGGCGCGGAGATTTTCGCAATTGTCAGAACCAGAAGATTGCCGGCATTAGTTACGACGGCGGCTATCAGCAATACATGATTGCTCCCGTGGAAGCGTTGGTGGCAATACCGGCCAGCCTGAGTGATGTGGATGCGGCGCCGCTGCTCTGCGCGGGTATTACTACATACAATGCCCTGCGGCACAGTGGCGCCCTTCCTGGCGACCTGGTGGCGGTGCAGGGTATCGGCGGTCTGGGCCACCTTGGCATTCAGTTTGCCAACAAGTTTGGCTACAAGGTTGCGGCAGTTGGACGCGGCGCCGAAAATGCGACTCTCGCAAAGAAGCTTGGCGCCAGTGTTTACATCGACACCAACGCAACGAACGCTGCTGACGAATTGCAGAAGCTGGGAGGCGCGCGCGTAATTCTGGCAACGGCTCCAAATTCAAAAGCTATGTCTGAGCTGATTAACGGTCTGGGGCCAAACGGCAAGTTCATCGTCATCGGAGCTACGTTCGATCCGATCGAAGTTACGCCTGTGCAACTGATCGTGGGAAGCAAATCATTGCAGGGCTGGGCTGCGGGAACCCCGCAGGACTCAGAAGAGACGCTCAGCTTTGCAGAGCTCAGCGGCGTACGGGCCATGATTGAAACTTATCCTCTCGAAAAGGCCGGCGAGGCCTATGCGCGGATGATGAGCGGAAAGGCGCAGTTCCGGGTCGTCCTTACGATGTAAGTCGCTTTCGACACGGCAAATGAGCAACCAAGCCCGTCTCGGTATGGGGTTGTCTGTGAAGGGAGTTCGGGAGGTGCATTGCTTCCCATTTGCCCTGTAAATCCAGGTCCGCGCGCGTACACCCATGGCGCTGGTGGCACCTTGCGGTGCCTGGATCGATTGAATTGACGGGCCAAAGCAGAAGAAAGGAATGTCGGATGCATCCAGTCTTCTATCGCACAGCAAACGTCGATGGACTCTCGATCTTTTACAGGGAAGCCGGTCCTGAAAATGCTCCCACCATTCTGCTCCTCCATGGGCTTCCGTCCTCATCGCGGATGTTTCAGCCTCTGCTGACACGGCTATCCGATCGCTATCACCTTGTGGCTCCCGATTATCCCGGGTTTGGTCACAGTGACTGGCCCGACCCGAAGCAATTCGCATACACATTCGATCGCATCGCTGCGATAATGGGCGATTTCGCGAAAGCACTTGGCCTATCGCGCTACACGCTCTACATGCAGGACTACGGCGGCCCGGTCGGCTTTCGCATGGTATTGGCGCATCCGGAGCACGTGCAAGCGCTCATCGTTCAAGATGCGGTCGCCCACAATGAGGGTCTCGGAGCGAACTGGGCGACGCGACGGGCCTTCTGGGCAGACCGCGAGGCCTACGAAGAGGCGTTGCGAAAGAATCTGCTGTCGCTTGCCACCACAAAAACGCGTCACGTAGGAGACGATCCAAACGTGGATCTGTATGACCCTGATCTCTGGACCGATGAATATGCATTTCTCAATGCGCCGGGCCAGGCGCAGATTCAGAGTGACCTGTTCTACGACTATCGCACCAACGTTGAGGCCTATCCCAGGTGGCAGGCATGGATGAAGACGACACAGCCAAAACTCCTGGTTATATGGGGCAAGCACGACCTTTCCTTTGATCCGGGCGAGCCAGAGCGTTATCGCAAGGATGTACCTCGCGCCGAGGTTTACGTGCTGGATGCAGGGCACTTCGCGCTGGATACCAAGGCAGATGAGATTGCGGCCCGAGTGCGAGGCTTTATGGAATCGCAAGAGTCAGACAAACGGGCTTCATCAGTTGGCTCACAGAGCAAAAGCGCTGGGTTCGCGCGTGCAAGGTAGATAGACTTGCTTCACCTTAGGGAGGTGTGTTCACGATACCAGCGTTTCGCGAGCGAGCTTTATCCAAGACTCGGGTTCAGATTGATGGTGTCACTTTGTGTTTGCAGCATGTGCATTTCCAATGCGACGCCGTGCGGTTGCAGATCCAGCATAATTCATTGCAAATAAAATCGTTATACTTGCGAATGCGATGCTGTACGCAAAGATGTAAGAGCAGATAATTGGGGCCTGAAATCCGCAGGAGCTTACCCTGCGTGGGGATTCAAGCCCCCTCCGGGCGCCAGAGAGGCATAAGCGAGGTGACATCACCACCTCACATTCAGTCCCCAGAATTTCCTCTGGCGTCATTTTTGACGCCTCTTTGAGCGGAGGTGCATCTTCATTGAGAGCGAGATCAACAGTGCCTAAGAAGATCAGACGCCAAGAGTGAGGTGTCTTCGCAAAGATTTCTGGACCGACATCTGGTGAAACGGGCAATTGCTCAAGCAATAGAAAGAGGAGGTCTTATGGCACCCACGGAGAAGCTCAACACTCATCAGAAGGCGCTTCGCATCAATCTCGATCCGACCAGCTACGGCTCCTTCGCTGAGATTGGTGCCGGGCAGGAGGTCGCGAGATGGTTCCTGGTTGTAGGAGGAGCCTCCGGGACAGTTGCTAAATCGATCTCCGCGTACGACAAAGAAGTCAGCGACGACTTGTATGGTGTCGGCGCGCGTTACGTTTCCAAAGAGCGGCTCGGAGCGATGTTGGATAGCGAATGGGGTCAACTCATCAATCAGTTGAATAAGAGTCGTGGTTCGAATGCTCGCTTTTTCTCCTTTGTTGATACTATTTCCGCCCGCAACTACGCTGGAACAAACGAGCCTCACGGTTGGGTCGGTCTGCGTTTCCAACTGCAGCCCGGCGGTCCTCCGAACGAAATCGTTCTTCATATCAACATGCGGGACCCTTCCAACCCTCTCCAGCAAGACGCTATCGGTATCCTGGGCGTGAACCTGATCTACGCTGTCTTCTATCAATTGCAGGCGAAGGAGAGCTTTCTCGAGAATGTCGCTCAGGACGTCGAGAAACGCATTGAGATTGATTATGCAGAAGTGCGCGGGCCCGCCTTTGAAGGGTGGGACCAGCGGGTGCTTCTGGCCGAACTGGTTTGCAAAGGTCTTGCCGAGGCCGTCTGTTTTCCATCCAGCGGGTCACCTGTGCCTCCTATCGAAGTCCTCCATAAAAAAGCTGTGGTGCTGGCGCCGGGGTCGTTCGAACATTCAGATCCCGTTCATGCGGCAATCCATGAAGAAATGCTTGTCTCGGGAGTTCAGCAGCTCCGCGAAGAGTTGAATGAAGAAAAAGCCGTGCCTCTTGGCTTCTTTTGCCTCTCCGCAATGCCGTTGACCGACGCAGATCCGCCTCCCGGAATCCAAGATCTGCTGGAACGTATTGATGCTCTTCAGGCGCGTGGCGGCCACATACTGCTGTTTCGTGAACGAGAGCTTTACAGCATGACCGCTCTCGTCAACCGCTACACCGGGGAGTGTGTCCGCTTCGTCGTGGGCCTATCTCTTCTGGTTCGCGTGTGGGAAGACCGCTACACTAAGCTCGCGGGCAGCTTTCTTGAAGCTTTGTCTCGCCTCTTTGCGCAAAACGTTCGTATCTACGCCTATCCGATGAGCTCAAAGGATCTCGGGCAATCGATGCAAAATATCTCGGCGGTCGGGTGGCAGTGGACAGACACGGACGGATGGGTCTCTGCCCACCAGCTTCATCCGGCGCCGCCGCTCGATCATCTTTTCAACTATGTTCTTGCCAGCAATTTCCTCATCCCGATGCAGGCTCCGGTGGTTGCCGGCGTACAAGCTGGCCGTGATTCTTGAAGATGCAGATTCGATCCTCTGGCTGGTCTTTTCAGATGCTTGATGGAAGCGCTCTAAGAGGATGGAGGGTCTGTCATCTGCCGCGGTTGCCACAGGCCAGGGAAGAGTTTGATCCAGGGTCTGTGCCTGTATTCACGCATGTAGTCGCGCGTCCCGCGCCCGCTTTACCACTAAGGTCAGGCGTTGATCCTGGGCAATCTGTGTATTTCATGAGGTTTGCGGTAGATTAGAAGACATCGCTGCTGTTCCTAACCCTCGATTATTGCCAGGTCTGAGAGCGTATGGGCCCTTTTAATTGCAGTTTCGGCTTAAAGCCGTATCGGTTTGTGATTTTTCTGCTGGTTCTCTGCGTGTTTGCTGCGGGCTGCAATTGGCACCAACAATCGCAGAAGCCGTCTGTTGAGATCACGCTCGTGCCGCCGGCAAACCCCGGCGGTCCCGGCAGCCTCGATTACATTGGGGGGCGCGTGACGAATGCCGCCCACGGCCAGAAGATTGTGATCTATGCGCGCAGCGAGATCTGGTGGATCCAGCCATTTTCCAATAGCCCATTTACGAACATTCAGCCAGATTCGACCTGGAAAAACTCGACACATCTTGGAACGGAATACGCTGCTTTGCTTGTAGATCAGGGATACTCACCGCAGCCGAGGTTGCAGACACTACCGGCCGTTGGCAAAGGTGTGGCGGCGATCGCAACTATTAACGGCACGGCATCGGCGCCTATCGTTTCGAAGACCATCCACTTTAGCGGATATGACTGGCTTGTGCGAACCGCAAGCAGCGACCGTGGCGGCGGAGTCAACCAATACGATCCCGCGAACGCCTGGGTAGACAAGAATGGCTATCTTCATATGAAGATGACGGAACACGACGGCCAATGGTACTGCGCAGAGATCAGCATGACACGCAGCCTGGGGTTCGGTACCTATAAGGTTGTGGTGCAGGATATGGGGCATCTGGGACCAGCGGCGGTGGTCAGCATGTTCACATGGAATGATATGGAGACACAAGCGAACCCCAGCGATCTGGATATTGAGCTGAGCCGCTGGGGCAATCCCGACAGCAAGAATGCGCAGTATGTCGTACAGCCCTACTATGTGCCCCAGAATGTTTACCGGTTTAACGTGCCAGCGGGAGTGCATACCTATATTCTTCACTGGGCGCCCGGCATGGCATCCTTCAAGACCGTTTCGGGTACAGGCGAGACCGCCAACGCAAAACCGACCAGCGAGCACGACTTCACTTCAGGAATTCCGTCCCCTGCGGGGAAGACCGTGCATCTTGACCTGTATGACTACCATCATTCCAAGATCGCTTACCAGCGTCCGGCTGAGGTTGTCATTGAGAAGTTTGAGTATCTGCCGTAGCCGAAAGAGGCGAATTCGGCGCTGGCAATGGGCGGCCGCTGTGCTGGTGTGCCTGTGGCCTGTTCATGGGGCATTCGCGCTGCATCCCAGCGTGGAAATCTCACAATACGTCCACGACAGATGGACGGCAGAAAACGGATTGCTGGGTGGGTCGATTTATGCAATCTGCCAGTCTTCGGACGGGTATCTTTGGATCGGCACGGAGCGCGGGCTGGTGCGCTTTGACGGCTCTCACTTCACTCTGATCCAGCAGCCGATCGCGGGCACAGCGCCGCTAGGCCCCGTGCTTGGACTGGTTTCCGACACGGCCGGCAACATGTGGATTCGACTGGAGGACTTGCGGCTTCTTCTTTACCGAGACGGCCACTTCGAGGATGCGACCGCCCGCTTTCACCTCTTCCAGATTCCATATACCGCCATGGCGAATGACTATGAGCACGGGATTTTACTCGCCAACGGAAATGAGCAGACCCTGCAATATAGCGGCGGGAAATTCGTTACCGTCGTCGCCACTGGGCAGATACCCAACGCAGTGATTTCGCTGGCACAGACGCGCGACCAGACCATCTGGCTGGGCACCCGTGACAACGGCCTGTTCCGCATGGTGGACGGGCGACCGGAGAGTGTTTCCAGCGATCTGAACGATGCGAAAATCAACACCCTGCTGCCGGCAATCAGCGGCGGATTATGGATCGGCACGGACCATGGGCTCCGATACTGGGACGGTCATCAACTGGTGGAATTGCCGTTGCCAGCGCCTGTTCGCCAGCTTCAAATCCTGACACTGCTCCAGGACAGCGACTTGAATATCTGGGCCGGGACCGATCACGGTCTGATTTGCATCCGTCCTGACGGGACCACGTCTCTCGCACTTCTCCACGACGGTCCTGGATACGAAGTGACAACCATCTTCGAAGACCGCGAAGGCGCGATCTGGTATGGCGGTTCGGCGGGTCTTGATCGCCTGCAGAACGGAACATTCACAACCTACACGACAGCACAGGGTATGCCTACGGACAAGATTGGCCCAGTATGGGCCGACTCGGAAGGGCAAACCTGGTTTGCGCCCGTCTCAGGCGGACTTTACTGGATTGAGAAAGGTCAGGTCCACAAAGTTACGGCAGAAGGTCTGGCCGATGACGTTGTGTATTCCATCAGCGGCGGCGGCGGAGAAATCTGGGTGGGAAGACAGCACGGCGGACTTACCGTCCTGACGCAAAACGGAGATTCGTTTACTGCGCGGACTTATACGCAGGCGAACGGCCTGGCCCCAAGCGGTGTGTACTCCGTTTGCCGCGAGCGCGACGGAACGGTCTGGGCAGGAACCATCAGCGGCGGGGTGAGCAGGCTGAAGGACGGAGTGATTACGAACTTCACCGATTCGAACGGAGTTTCCCTGAACTCGATCAACTCGATGCTTGAGGGTTACGACGGAACGATGTGGTTCGCGACTCCGTTCGGACTCGTTTCCTATAGCCAGGGACGATGGATGAATTACCCGGTAGAGGATGGCACTCCTGCGCCGAATGTCGAAACAATCATTCAGGACTCAGGGCATGTTCTTTGGCTGGCGACGTCAGAGGGCCTTGGTGTTCTCTCGTCTGGAAAGGTCAGAATTCTGGAGGGCCTTCCAGGGCCATTGCGTGAGCAAATCTTCGGCATCGCGGAAGACAGGTTGGGATTTCTATGGATTGTCACCTCGGACCATGTGCTCCAGGTGAATCGTGACGAGCTTTTGAAGGGGACAATCACCGCATCGAACATCCGAAGCTATGGGATCGAGGACGGCCTTAAAGGAGTGGAGGGCGTGAGTCGTGACCGCTCGGTAGTAACGGATGCGAGCGGCCGGATCTGGATGTCGTTGAATCGCGGACTTTCTGTTGCTGATCCCCGCCTCACGATCGACAGCTCAGCTCCGGTTGGGGTGCGCATTAACGAGGTGCTTGCCGGTGGCGTTCCGATTGACTTTCAGGCGGCGCCGAAAATCCCTCCGGGAGACGGAAGCGTGACGTTTAACTATGCGGGCATGAGCCTCTCCAATCTGGACCGCATCCGATACCGGTACAAACTGGAGGGGTTCAATCGCGACTGGAGCGCAGTTACGGCTTCACCTCGAGTGACATACACGAACCTTGATCCCGGGTTCTATCGCTTCCGCATCATCGCATCGAATGGGCTAGGGTTATGGAACGGGCCGGAAACGGATGTTTCTTTCGTCATCGCGAGAGCATTCTGGCAGACATGGTGGTTCAGGGTCCTGTGCGGCGTGGCAGGTATGCTCTTGATACTTGCGCTGTATCAGCTGCGTCTTTACAGGCATACCAAACAGTTGAACATGCGCTTTCAGGAGCGGCTTGCAGAGCGAACGCGGATTGCGCAGGAGCTGCACGATACCCTGCTGCAGGGCGTTCTGAGCGCATCTCTGCAGCTTGATGTGGCAGACGAGCACCTGCCTGAGAATTCGCCGGCCAAGCCCGTGCTGCGACGAGTGCTGCGGATCATGGGCAGGATTTCCGAAGAGGGCAGGAATGCGGTTCGCGGTCTGCGCATATCTGAGGGTGAGAAGAGCAGCCTTGAGATCGCCTTCTCGCAGATGCGACAAGAGCTTGCGATGGATGAAAAGGTCGGCTATCGCGTGATGACGAACGGCGGCAGCCGCGCGGTGCGGCCGCTGATACGCGATGAAGTCTACCGCGTGGGCCGCGAAGCACTGGTGAATGCTTGTTTGCATGCCCAGGCGAGCAACATCGAGGTGGAAGTAGAATACGCAAGCAGGCACCTGAGAGTGCTGGTGCGGGATGATGGCCGCGGCATCGACCCTCAGGTGCTCGATTCCGGCCGTGAGGGACATTGGGGGCTGCGGGGAATGCGGGAGCGTTCGGAAAACATCGGCGCAAGCCTGAAACTGCGCAGCCGGGTTGGAATGGGCACCGAGGTTGAGCTGACTGTGCCGGGAAAGATTGCCTTTGAGAGCGAGGCTCAGAGCGCTGTACCGAAGTGGCTGCCGAGGAAGAAACGGGAAGAGCCTGATGGCGATAAAGCCACTCAGAAAGACGGAGTGCAGAAATGATTGACTCACACCGGATTCGAGTTCTGTGCGTGGATGATCATCCGCTGATGCGAGAGGGCATTGCCGCAATGATCAAAAATGAACCGGACATGCTAATGGTGGCAGAGGCGTCGAGCGGCCACGATGCGATCCTCAGCTATCGGGAGCATCGACCGGACATTACGCTGATGGACCTGAGGCTTCCGGACATTGGCGGTATCGATGCATTGATTGCCATTCGCGCCGAGTTTCCGAATGCTCGCGTGATCATGCTGACCACGTTTGAAGGTGACGTCGAGATTCAACGCTCGCTGGAGGCCGGCGCCCAGGGCTATATGCTCAAGAGCATGCCGCGAAAGCGGCTGGTGGAGATGATCCGCAAAGTCCATGCGGGAAAGAAGCAGATTCCCCCTGAGATCGCGGCGCACTTAGCCGAGCATATGGGAGAAGAGACGCTAAGCAAGCGCGAAATTGAGGTCTTGCAGCAAGTTGCCGGGGGAAACAGGAACAGCGATATTGCAACCCTGCTATTTATCTCCGAAGAGACGGTTAAAGGGCACATCAAGCACATTATGGAGAAGCTGGGCGCTGCGGACAGGACTGAGGCGGTTGCGATCGGAATACGCCGCGGAATCATCCACTTGTGAAGGGGCCCGCCGCATAATGCGCCGTAATTATTCGACCCAAAAGCACCCGATCTAGGGATTCCTACCATGCCTACTGCGATTAGTCTCGACGAGAGGACGATATATCAGTCCAGGAGGCTCCGGCTGCAAAGGCTTTTTTCCATGTTCCCGGATGGATGGCCCGGGATCGGTTTGATACTGTTACGGCTTGCGGTCGCCTTTAGCGCGGTGGCTTATGGCGTCGGAGCAGTGACGATGCCAGACTATCTTCCAATTTGGCGCTGGGTCGAGGCGGCGGTGGGGATCGGTGTCGGCCTTGCGCTCATGATTGGCTTCCTGACGCCTCTCGCCGGACTCGCAGCCGGCGTTGGATACCTCGTCACATTGATTGCTACATTGATCGGTCGCCATTCGGGCGCGCATCTGTCCACGCTTGCGAGCCTGGACCTAGTCGTAATGTCATTATCGCTGGTCCTGCTTGGCCCAGGGGCATTTTCACTGGACGCACGTCTCTTCGGTCGCAGGGAAATTGTGATTCCGCATAGCCGAACTCGCACAGGGGATGACGTGCGAGATTAATTTCCCGGCGCTGAGCGATCACCCATTAGCAGCCATCGGCATCAAAGAGGGCATTCCATTCCCCCCAAAAAGAGTAGGTGAATTTCGCCGCGAAGTGGTCTTTCTATCACGGTTGTTTGCATCCTATATTGACGCTATCGGAACGAACGGCTCAGGCGCAGTGCACGAGATCAATAAACGCAAGCCAAGAAGCACATGCCTGACATAGATCAAGTCGGAAGCAAGTCTGGCAAGCACTCGTCAACAATTACCAAATCTTCAAAACTTAGGCGGATGAATCGATGCTTGAAGCAACCTTTACAAATCATGGTCATACGCAGATCAATTCGTTAGCGGTCGTCAGCGACGTTCACCTGGTTGCAGCAGCGAAAAACGGGGAGACTGCCGCATACGTAGAGTTGTGCAGACGGCACAGAGACCGGTTACGTTGCGTCGCACAACGCATAACCAAAAACAAGGAGGATGCGGAAGACATCCTTCAGGACACGTTCATGAGAGCCTTTGTTCATCTCGATAAATTTGACGGCAGGTCTGCTTTTTCCACCTGGATAACGCGCATTGCGATCAATAATGCACTGATGTTGTTGCGGAAAAAGCGCGGTTATACTGTGGCCTCCCTTGAGGACCTTTCGTCTATCTCCGGCAAATCAATGGAAATTGTTGAACATTCGCCGGGCCCGGAAGATCACGTCATCCGGAAAGAGATGAGAAGCCTCGCCCGTAAAGCTGTTCAGGGGCTTCCCCCAAAGCTTCGCAGCGTGATGGAGATTCATCTTTCGCTCGACAGCTCGATTCTGGATACAGCCGCTGCGGCGGGAATATCAGTGGCTGCCACCAAAACCCGTCTTCTGCGGGCCAGAAGACTGGTTGAAACCAGAACCAGATCGTTCAGCAAGGCGGCACGTTCGCGCAGCGCTGCCCTCTTAGCAATTGCACCTGCTGAGATGGAGCAGCTTCGAACATGAGATCAACGTGCGTGCTCGGACGAACGTTCGGGCACGCGCCACAGAGTTCTACTCATCAGGGGAGATCAGTATGGTGTCACCACTCCTTGAAGAAACACCCTTGCAAGCCGGGCCAGCACCCACGGCCCATGACGCAGCAATGATCTCGCGGGCGGACGCGGCGCCGATTCGCGAAGAGTGCGAAAGCCGAATTCTGATGCTGCAGAAATGCATCTGCGAGTTGTTGATCAAAAATCAGCAACTGCGCATGCTGTTGGCGGAACGAAACGCAAACATGTCGATGGCTGGCCTTGGCAGCGAAGCATAAAGTAGTTCGAACAGGCGGGTATCGCCTGAAGTAATGACAGCCTCAACGCCTTCTCGGGCCGGACCACCGACGCTGCCGGCCTACGCGGCAACCAAGGGCGTGCTGGAGACGCTGGTAAAGCACTGGGCGGCAATACTGGAACCGTGCGGAATTCGGGTGAATGCGGCAGCACCGGGCGTGATTGAGACGGACATGTCGAACTTTACGAAGAGTGAGGCCGGCCGCAACCTCACGTTGAACATGCAGGCCTTGAAGAGAATTGGCAAGCCGGACGACGGTGCGGATGTGATCGCGTTTCTGGCTTCGGATGGTGCTTGCTGGATTACAGGCGCCAGCATACCGGTCAACGGCGGATCAAAGCTGTAATCAGAAATCAAGGCCCAGGGGGAATGCATTGATGTCAACCGAATCTGTTCAGGAGCGTAATAAGAAGCTCGTTCTGGAAGCATTCGATACGCTGTTTAACAAGCGGGATTATGCGGCGGCTGAGAAGTATTGGTCACCAAACTACATTCAACACAGCGCGCACATCGAGCCGGGCCGCGAGGGACTTTTCAATTTGATCCGGAACGCTCCGCCGACGCTTCGATATGAGCCGGGAGTCATTCTTGCGGAAGGCGAGTGGGTCATCGTACATGGCCGGTTCAGCAAATTCGGCTTGCCAGTGAACTGGATCGCAGCCGACATACTTCGTGTCCAGGACGGCATTCTAGTCGAGCACTGGGATGTCATTCAGGATGAAGCGACGGAAGCACAGTCAAAGAGCAAAGCGCCAATGTTCGGGGAAAGCTTCCCCATTTACAAGTAGGCGCATCTTTTTGAGGATAGAGACTTGCTGCTCTCGTTTGAGACGGCGTTTTGTTTTGGCGGCGGCTGTTTGCACCCTCCCGATCAACGCGGGTGGCGGTTTTGTCCGCCATCGCCCGCGTTGCGTGGGATTGAGTTGGCACAGCTTTACGGCTGAGCAGGAAGGTTTGCAACTCTACGAGCTATTTGAAAGTGCCGTTTCCGAGGGTCAGCTCGTCGCGGCTCGAGCTCTCTTTGACGAGAGAGTCAAAGGTCACGCCTGTGATGGGATGCGCCTTAATGTCGGCCTGGATCGCGGCGTCAACTTTGTCGAGGTTGGCAGGGTCCTGCACCACGGTCACGATCGAGAATAATCCCGGGGCGTTGGTGTGTATGTACTCGGTGTCAATCTCGTACTCGAGGATGGTGCCGTCGGCCAGGAGCTGCTCGAGCAGGGGCGCGACGATCTCGCCGCTGATCACTTTGAACGCATCGTCCGGCGCATTGGCCTTCAGCCTGAAGGTCGAAACCGAGACGTAGCCGTTCTTGTAGGAGGCGCCGGGCTTCCAGTTGTAATAGCGGGTCACCAGCAGGAGGTCCCAGTGCTTGGTGGCGGTCTGCAGGACCTGGGGCGGGTTGCTCTCGGCGTAGAACTGGGTGAGCACCTTCATCAGATCTCCCATCGACATCGACGAGAACCAGTCGTCTTGTGTCCAGCCGTCGGGCGTGTGCACCAGGTTCTGATCGGTTCCGTATGCGACGATGGTCCCGTCGGCCATGGCCTTCGTGAGTATGGGGTCGACGTTTGCTTCTGAGCTGTTCATCTCTGCCCAGTGGGCGCGCGGAATCTGCCAGTTTGCGATGTAGCCATACATTGGTGGTTTTGGTTTTACTGGTTCAGTCTGGGCGCTCGCCGGCACAGCCCACATGGTCCCCAGGGCGATGGCGCACAATGCTGTGAAGATGCTCCACTTGCTCTTGCTCATTCTCGATTCTCCAGTTGGAATTTGGCAGGCGTGCTGAGGGGAGATCCTAGGCCGCCCGCAAGTGTACTCCAGATAGGTTGCAGGTGGATATGGCGGGGGATTTTGGCGGAAAGAAGATTGGGCGGTTCTCACATTTGCATGAGCTGATCTCGACAAAGACTGAAGATTAACCTGCCCGGCGATCTTTACACCGGCGTTTTGGAATTTCGGTAGTCGGCGTACATCCGTTTCAGCTCGGCTGGGGGAACCGGTTTGCCAAGAAACCACCCTTGCGCCAAGATGCCCGGGGCGGCTTTGCAAAAATAATCCGCCTGCTTGCTGTTTTCTACGCCCTCCGCGACCACGGACAAACCGAGGCGAGACGCCAAGTAGAGAATTTGGGGGAGAACAGACGCGATGACAGCCTCAGTGCCGATTGTCTGGGTGAAGACCCTGTCGATCTTGATCGCGTCCACATGCATATCCTGCAAATAGGCCAGACTCGAGTAGCCAGTACCGAAATCGTCGATAAGAACGAGGTGGCCCGCGTCTCTTAGTCTGGCGACGGCCGGCTTGCCGATTTCATTATCGATTCGAAACCGTTCGGTCAGCTCAAATGCCAGAGCCGAGGGCCTTATGCCGGACTGCCGGATGCGCTGGGCGAGATAGTCGAAGAATTCCGGATCAGTTAGGTCCTGAACTGTAATGTTGATGGTCGCCAGGAAGCCGGGTTCGGTAAGCAGGCCTCCGATTTCGTGGATGACTCGATCAATCACCAGCCGCGTGATTTCTGTTACAAAGCCCTCGGCTTCTGCCACCGGAATGAAGGCATCAGGCGGCACAGCTTCGCCCGACTCATCTGTCCAGCGTGCAAGCGCTTCCGCTCCAACGATTGTGCCGGATTCAAGCTCGAGAATCGGCTGATACACGCAAGTCAGCTGGCGTTTCCGGATGGCGCGCCTGAGACGCTGCTCGAAAGACTGCTGCCGTTCTTGAAACAACAGGATTAACGCGGCAATCGACATGCCCAGGAACGCGCCGCCGGATACGAGCCCGGTGAAATAACCTGGGCGGTGCACCATCATATCGCTTTTAGACTCGAAGGCGATCACGCAGGCTGCGTACGATTGTGAGCACAGCGGCTGGTAGATCGTTCCATCACGCTCGACAGCTTTTTGCGCAAGAACTTGGGCAGCAGGCAGCGACCGCGAGTGACCGAATCCAAACATGAAGGTCTTGTGCTGATGGTCGTAGATCAGCCCGGTAAATCGCAGGGGAGGATTGTCGAGATGGGCGTAGAGCAATGGGTTGAGAACAACGGAAACTCCCTGGGACGAGGCAATGATGCCTTTCGCTCCTGGCGCGAAAAGCAGTGTGGGGCTGGACGTGATGTCCACGTGAAGCGCGCCGTCCGGGGTTTGAAACGAAAGACGCGGCGCAGGCATTTTCACCGGGTGTGGCAACCTGCCCAGGGAAGATGTGCAATAGAGCTCGCCATCCTTGATCCTGCCGATGTCCTTGATGAAGGCACTGTCAAAGACCAACCGGCGCATGAGGGTAAGCTCGTCGTCAGAACAGAATGCGAGGTGGTCTGTGGAAACCGTGGTAAGCATCTGGCGCGCATCGATGGCAGTCGCTTCTTCCACGTGCAAAATGTATCGCGCGTAATTCAGCAAAGAAACTTCAGCGAATCTGGCCTGCAGTTGGTTGGCCACGTAGAGCGCAAAGACTGCTCCGACAAGAGCTCCGGTAAGGACTGGCAGGAACCGTTGCGCGCGCTGGGGGATGCTGCTCACACAATCCTCCTGTCCGAATGCGCTTCATACCAGACCACGGGAAAGTGCGCGACGGGGAGTAATTGAAAAAACAATAGCATATCGCAGGTTAAACGACTATGGTTTTGCGACCGGTCAAGAATGCGGGGCTGGTCCAACCTCAGCGAGGTGCTACTTATTTGGAGTGCGGGCTGTCTGCGGGTTTGCCCATGGCCATGGTTTTGAGGATTTTGCCGCCTTCTTCGATGACGTAGAGGTGGTTGGCGGGGAGGCGGGGGAGCTTGTCGGTGTGTCCGGAGGGCCAGGCGATTTCGACATCGGCGTGGGTGGCGTGGTCGAGTCCGAAGTGGCGGCGCATGTCGTTTGATGAGTAGTAGCTGGCGCTGGATTGGACTTCGTCAATCTGGATAAATGGCCTGGCGGCGGGCTTTGCAGGGGATGCGTCGGCGGGTGAGTCGGTCGGCGAGGACGCGGTGGTGACGGTGATGCGTGCCCCGATTCCGGTGCGGTTGGATTTGGTACCGACGGTGCGGACCTTGATCCAGTTGCGGCCAGTGGTGGAGTCGCAGCGGAGAAGCTGCGGGTAATTGTTGATGCAGTTGACGACGATGTCGAGGTCGCCGTCGTTGTCGTAATCGCCGAAGGCGCATCCGCGGCCGGGCGCGGGAGTGGTGATGCCGGGGCCGGCCTGCGCGCTGACGTCCTGGAACTGGCCGTTGCGCAGATTGCGGTAGAGGTATTTGGGCTCTTCGTAAGGCGCGTCGACGTTGGTGCCTTCGACCTCGGGGTAGACGTGACCGTTGCAGAAGAGCAGGTCAAGCCAGCCGTCGTTGTCCATATCAAAGAAGCCGACGCCCCAGCCGAGGAAGCGGGTGTTGACGCCGAGCCCGGCGATGTAGGTGCGGTCGTCGAAGAATCCGCCGCCGAGGTTGGCGTAGAGGGAGTCGGTGTCTCCGGCGAAGTTGCTTTTGGCGATGTCGAGGTTGCCGTCACGGTTGTAGTCGCCGATGGAGACGCCCATTCCGGCTTGCGGTTTGCCGTCGGGCGAGTAGGCGACGCCGTCTTCGATGGCGACGTCCTTGAAGGTGCCGTCCTTCTGGTTCTGGTAGAGGATGGCTTCGACGGAGTCGTCGGCGACGTAGATGTCGGGCCAGCCGTCGTTGTCGAAGTCGGCGACGCCGACTGAGAGTCCATAGGTGCCGAGGGTGTTGAGAATGCCGGCTTTGGCGGAGACGTCGGTGAAGGTGCCGTTGCCGTTGTTGTGGTAGAGGATGTTTTTTCCGCCTTTGAGGCCGGGAGGGCCGCAGGCGACCTGGATGCCCTTGTATTCGCAGCCGGCGACTTCGGGGATGGGCGCGGTCTTGATGTCGAAGTCGATGTAATTGGCGACAAAGAGGTCGAGGTGGCCGTCGCGGTCATAGTCGAGGAAGGCGCAGCCGGAGTTCCAGCGGAGGCGGTCCTGGAGCAGGCCGGCTTCTTTGGTTACGTCAGTGAATTTTCCGTTGCCGTGGTTGCGGTAGAGGGCGTTTTGGCCGTAGTAGGTCACGAAGAGGTCGTCGAGGCCGTCGTTGTTGTAGTCGCCGACGCAGCAGGCCTGTCCCCAGCCGGTTTTGTGCTCGAGGCCGGAGCCGAGGGTGACGTCAGTAAAGGTTCCGTCGCGGTTGTTTTTGAAGAGATGACAGTGGGGCTGGTGTCCGGCAGGGAATCCGTCGAGGCGCCAACCGTTGACGAGGAAGATGTCGATCCAGTCGTCGTGGTCGTAGTCGTAGAAGGCAACGCCGCAGCCGGTGGTCTCGAGCAAATAGCGGTTGCGATGGAGGCCGCCGTAGATATTTTTGGCGTTGAGGCCGGACTGGCGGGCGACGTCGACGAAGCTGACATCGAGCGGGGTTCCGAGAACGGGTGAGGGAAGGCGTGTGGGCGCGGGGCGCGCGTGGGCGGTGTAGGTTGGCTGCGACATGACCTTTGAGGTCTGTTGCGGAGCGGCGAGGGCGAGTACATCGTCAAGGGTGAGGACCAGCGCGGTGCTGGAGAGCGAGGCCAGAAAAGAGCGGCGGGACCAGTGCAAAAAGCGGACTCCTGTGGGTGGTTTGAGTATAGAGAGCCAATAGCCAATAGCCAATAGCGAACAGCCAATAGCCAACAGTGAATAGCCAAGGAAGGATTGGGGGATTAGCAAACGGCAGGTGGTGAAGCGATCAGCGGTTCGTGGTTGGCGAGGATGCGGTGAGTTTGGCGGCGGTGGCGCGTTCGACGGCGGCTTCCGCGCTGCGGCCCTGGCGGGCGTAGGTGTCGGCGAGTCCGAGGTGCGGCGCAGCCCATGATGGATCAGCCTGAATGGCGATCTGGAATTGTGCGACGGCCTGTGGGAGGAGTCCTTTTTGAAGAAGCAACTGGCCGCTCTGGTAGGAGAAGCGCGCGCGCTGGCCGCTGACGGCGACCTGAGTGAGTTGTGCGGCGAGTTTGCGCTGGGCAATGGCTCCAGCGCGGTCGCCCTGCTCGGCAAGGATGGAGGCGAGGGTGATGTGCGGGCTGGGCTGATTGGGCAGGAGCGCGATGGCCTTGTTGAGCGCGGCGATGGCTTTCTGTGGTTCGCTGTTTTCCTTATATACGGTGCCGAGGAGCGACCAAGCAGTGCCATTGCCGGGGCGGAGGGCGACGGCTTTCTCAAATTCAGTTTGTGATTTGTCAAACTGGCCTAGCTGCATGTAGAGGACGCCGAGGGTGTAGGGCGGGTCGGGCAGTTGCGGTGCGAGACGTTGTGCGGCTTCGAGCTCAGGGGCGGCTTCCGTGGGCTTGTCCATGAACTTGAGCACGAGGCCGAGGTCGTAGTGGAGAGCGGGGTCGTTGGGCGCGATGGCGAGTCCGGCCCGGAATTGTTCGGCGGCGTGAACGAAGTCGCTCTCCTGCAGGTAGGCGACGCCGAGGTCTTCGCGGAGAGTGGCGTCGTCGGGGTGGAGCGCGAGAGCGTGCATGTAAATGGGGACGGCGTTGCGGGCGTCTCCGGTTTGCACCATGGCGAGGCCGAGGTTGGTGAGGGCTTCAGGGTCCTGCGGGCGCGCGGCCACAACCTGCTGGAAGAGTGGAACGGAAGGCGCGAAGTCGCCCTGCGCCTGCAGGGTGAGCGCGAGCTCGTACTTGGCGTCAATGGACGATGGGTCGAGCTGCGTGGCGCGGCGGAAGTCGGCAGTGGCCTGATCGTCTTGTCCGGCGAGGCGCAGGGCGCGGCCGAGCTGGAGGAGATAGTCAACGTTGGAAGGCGCGAGCTGGCTGGCTTTGGTTAGCTCGGAAATGGCGTCGTTGGCGTCCTTTTGCGCGAAGAAGGCGGAGCCGAGGTGATAGTGCGCGGAGGCGAGTGATGGATTGAGCACGATGGCGCGCTCGAACTCGGCGATGGCCTTGTCGTATTGTTGCTGCTGCGCGTAGAGAGAGCCGAGGGCGTCGTGGAGGGCGGCATCATCGGGGGATGCGGCGAGAGCGGATTGGATACGGGTTGTGGCTTGATCGGGATGCCCGGTGGCAGTGAGCGCAGCGGCCCAGGCGATGACCTGCGGCGAGGTGAGAGCGGGTGCAGACTTTGAGTCGGCGAGCTGGTTGAACATGACGGCGGCGTTGGGATAGTCGCGCAACTGGGAATACGCCATGGCGAGGTAGAGGGTAGTGTTGTCGTCGGAGGGGTCGAGGGTGTGCGCGGCTTCCAGCTCGTTGACGGCCTGATGGATGTGGCCTTCGGCGAGCAGGACGGTACCGAGGGCGCTGTGCGCGGCGGCAACTTGAGGTTCAAGCTGAACGAGCTTTGCGAACTCCTTGTGCGCAGTGGCGAGGTCGTTGCGGGCATAGGCGGCGGAGCCGAGACGGAAGGCTGCGTCCGCAGCGCGGAGGTTGCGTTTGACCGCGGCGGTGTTTGCCTGAGTAGCAGACTGCGTGTGAGCCGGTGAAGGGAGGGCCGCGAGGCATGCGCAGACGAGCAGCGCAGAGGCATGCAGAGATCGCATATCAGCAGCTATTGTAATAGCCGTAATGGAATATGCTGCGCGCGGGTGCAGCACAGAGTAGACTTGGGCTTTTGTTGCGGGAGGCAGAATGAAGCAGGCGGTGTGGGCGGTGCTGGCGGTTTGCAGTGTGGCGATGGGGCAAGTTGGAGGGTTCCACGCGATTGATTCGCTGCCGCTGAAGAGCAATGGGATAGTGCTGCGCCAGCATGTGGAAGCGGGGATGCCGTTTACGGTGTCTGGCGAGCGCGGCGTACTGCTTGGCGATCAGCAGGGCACGTTTGAGGCGTGGGTTCTGCCGGTGAAGCTGTTCAGCGACTTCAGGATTACAGCGCATCTTGCGGATTATGATGTGCCGATTGATCTGAACCGCGATGCAGCGGAGATTGAGGTATATCCGGACCGCACGGTGATTACCTATGCGCATATCGGCTTCCGGGTACGGCAGATCATATTTGCTCCGAATGGAGTTGAGGACGGGACGGGCGCGGTGGTGCTGTTCCAGATCAATTCGACGAAGCCGCTGGACCTGACATTCAACATGAAGCCGGAGGTGCGGCCGATGTGGCCGGACCCGACGGAGGGCACGCCGTCTCCCGATTGGGTGAAGCTGGGCGCGAGCGGGTACTACGTGCTGCACATGGATTTTCCGAATATTGCCGGGGCGATTGCGATGCCGGGCGCCGAGCCGGGGATTCTGGCTCCGTATGAGGAGAAACCGACGTATTATCCGTTGCAACTCAAGCTGCACTATGACCCGCAGAGGGATGGGGCGAAGTATTTTCCGTTGCTGATGGCGGTGGGGATGACGGACAAGACTGCGACCAACATTGCCCTACGCGATAAGTTGATGCAGCTGGATAACGATTTGCCGGAGATTTATGCGGCGCATGCGGCAAGTTACGCGAAGATGCAGCAGGAGCTTACGTCAATTGAGACTCCGGACAAGGAGCTGGACCGGGACTTTGCATGGGCGGTGATGGCGGTAGAGCAACTGAAGGTGAAGCTGCACACGACAGGCGAGACGGCGCTCGTGGCGGGGTACTATTCGTCGGGCGATTCGGCGCGGCCGGGATTCGGGTGGTGCTTTGGGCGGGACGCTCTGTACACGATGTATGCGATTAACGCGTTTGGCGACTTCAAGCTGAGCCGGGAAGAGCTGGAGTTTTTGATCAAGCGGCAGCGGGACGATGGGAAGATCATGCATGAGTATTCGCAGACAGCGGCGCTGGTGGACTGGAAGTCGCTGCCGTACATGTATGCTGCGGCGGATTCGACTCCGTTGTTTTTGACGGCAATGCTGAACTACGTTCGCAGCAGTGGGGATGTGTCGTTTCTGAAGGAAAATCGCGAGGCCGTGGAGAAGGCGTGGCATTTCGAGACGACGCACGACACGGACGGAGACGGGATTTACGACAACTCGCAGGGAACGGGCTGGGTAGAGAGCTGGCCGCCGGGAATGCCACACCAGGAGATTTACCTGGCAGAGCTCGACCGGCAGGCGTCGAGCGCGATGGCAGAGCTGGACAAGCTACTGGGCAATGACGCGGAGGCCAATGCGGCGGCGGCGCGCGCGACGGAGATTCGAGAGAAGATCGAGGAGGAGTACTACCTTCCGGCCCAGCAGCGGTATGCCTTCAGCTGGAATGGGAATGGGAAGCGGGACGAGACGTCTACGATGTTTCCTGCGATTGCGTGGTGGAGCGACGACCAGGGACTCCAACACGCGGACAACAGCTTCCGGCAGTGGGCGTCACATGATTTTTCGACGGACTGGGGACTGCGAGATGTGGCGGCGAGTGATCCGTTGTACAACCCGATTAGTTATCACCAGGGTTCGGTGTGGCCGCTGTTTACGGGATGGATGGCCGTGGCGGAGTACAGGACGGGGCATGTGCTTTCGGGCTATGCGCATCTGATGCAGAATGCCGACCTGACAACGGCGCAGGACCCGGGCGCGGTGACGGAGCTACTCTCAGGCGATTACTACATTCCTTTCGGGCGGAGCACGACGCATCAACTGTGGTCGTCGGCGATGGTGATTACGCCGGTGCTGACGGGGATGTTTGGGATAGAGCCGGATGCGTTGACGGGAACGATTGCGTTGGATCCACATCTGCCGGCGGACTGGAATGAGGCGAAGGTGCGGCAGATCCACGTGGGAGACTCAGTGTGCGCGCTGCAGTTTGAGCGGCGCGGGCCAAGCCTGATTGCGCGGGTGACGACAAGCGGGGGCAAGCCGGTGCGGTTGGTTTCTGACGTGAAGGGCGCGCGCGTGACGGACAAAGGGATGACGATTGCGTTTCCGCTGCCTGCAGTGGAAGTGGCGATTCCACATGGGTTGCCACTGCCGGGTGCAAGGACGTCGCAGATGAAGGTGCTGGATGAGACGGCTGCGGCGCATTCGCTAACGCTGGACCTTGAGGCGCAGGCGGGCACTGTGGTGACTCTGAAGGTGCGCAGGAATACGGTGAAGGTAAAGCTGACAGCGGATGGAGGAACGCTGACGCCTGGCGATTCGGCGAGTGGGTTGGATTCGTTGACGGTGGAGTTTCCTGAAGGCAGCGGCTATCTACAGAAGACAGTTGTGCTGCGCTGGTAGTGAGTGGATGCGCAAAAGAGAGGCCGCGGTCATTGACGCGGCCGGTCTCTTATTGCACGCGACCGATCCATGAAGCGAACGGCGGCAGCGTGATGTTGCTGAGGCTGCCGGTGCGCTCTAGCGACGGCGCATCGGTAAGCACGGTGGAAACGTTTGTGCCGGTGACACCCGCGGAGGCGGCGTCGAGCGAGATAGTTTGCGGCGACGCGGCGAAGTTGAGCGCGACCACGATTGCCGGATGGCCGTCGACGCTCTTGCGGACGTAGGCCAGCACGGACGGATTGCTGGTGTTGATCATGACCTGATCGCCGTCGCGCATGGTGGGATCGTTTGCGCGCAAAGTGATGAGGTCCTTATACCAGCGCAGCAGTGAACCGGGCCGATTCTCCTCAGACTGAACATTCACCGTTCGGTAGCTGGGAGGAATGGGCAGCCAGGTTTTGGCGGCTGTGCTGAAGCCGGCGTCGGTGGTGTCGCTCCACTGCATGGGCGTGCGCTCGCCGTCGCGGCCCTTGTACTTGGGCCATCCACGAATGCCCGCGGGGTCGCGGACCTCGGCCTTGGTCCTGGGCGGCGTGGTGACCATGCCGATCTCCTGACCGTCGTACATCATGGCTGCAGAGTTTGAAGTGAGGAGGACGGAAGCGATGACGCGTGCGATGGAGGCGTTGTGGACACCGTCTCCGTAGCGGTCCCAACTGCGCGGGTTGTCGTGATTGTCAAAGACAAAGAGCGGCCGGTTGCCGTTGATTTCGGTTTCCGCCTGATTGATACGGGTGCGGAAGAGGGAGGCGTCCATCTTGTTGATGAAGCCGACCTGCATGTCCATGGGAAGCTGCAACTGGTTGTGGGCGGCACCGCCATACCAGTTGTCAAGGTCCTGGACGGAGGGCAGATAGGTTTCTCCGATGAGGACACGGTCGCCGGGATAGGAATCGACGAGTGCGCGCAGCTTGCGCATGACGACGTGGACTTCAGGCAGATTGTTGGTGTAGATATCTTTCACTTCGCGATCGCCCATGGCGTCGATTTTGCCGGTGTAGGGCTCGTTGCGGAGCTTCGGGTCCTCAAAGAGATTGGTTATAGCGTCGAGGCGGAAGCCGGCGACGCCCTTGTCGAGCCAGAAGCGCACGACATCGAACATGGCCTTTTCGACGTCGGGATTGCGCCAGTTCAGATCAGGCTGCTGTACCAGGAACTCGTGATAGTAGAACTGTTTTGTCTTGGGGTCCCACTGCCAGGCGGAGCCGCCGAAGGCGCTGATCCAATTATTGGGCGGGATGGGTTTGCCGTCCGCGGTGTATCCCTTGGGGTCGCGCCAGATGTACCAATCGCGTTTGGGATTGGTGCGGGAACTTTCGGACTCCTTGAACCACGGATGCTGGTCAGAGGTGTGGTTCATGACCATGTCCATGATGATGCGGATGTTGTGCTTTTTGGCCTGCGCGACGAGGTTCTCAAAGTCGGCCATGGTGCCGTACTGCGGGTCGATGGCTTCGTAGTTGGAGATGTCGTAGCCGAAGTCAGCCTGCGGCGAGGGATAGCAGGGGGCGATCCAGATGGCGTCGACGCCAAGCGACTCGAGATAGCCGAGGCGGTCAGTGATGCCGTTGAGATCACCAGTGCCGTCTCCGTTCGAGTCCTGGAAGCTGCGGGGATAGATTTCGTAGACAACGGCGTGCTTCCACCACGGGCCATCGCTGGGATGAGGTGTTGCGTCTGCCTGTGCGCTGGGCGCTGTGGATTGCGGGCCGAGTGCGAAGGCAGGCAAGGGATTGCTAAAGAAAATGAGTGTGAATACTGCCGCAAGTACGGCAGCGAGGCCTTTGAGAGAGTGCGTGCGCATACACATATTGTCAGTCAAGGTCGCCTCCGAAATGCCCTAACACTATAGCATTGCGTGTGGCGGTCGGGACGAATTGCTATAGCAATCCAAAACAGTCTCTAGGCGCGAGAGCCGGCGGCGCGTGTTTTCTGGCCAGATGCGCGGGTGCTCTGCGATGTTTGCAGATGCGCACCGCAGGAGCTGCGAATCACGGTGCGAGTTTGAAGCAGGACATCGACAGTCGGCAGGCTGGGGTTTTCGACGCGGTGCAGCATGGTGACCATGGCCATGGCGCCAATGTCATTGCAGTTCTGATGCTGGGTGGTGAGGGGAACGGGCAGGAGGCTTGCGTACCTCACGTCATCGATGCCAACGATACGCAACTCTTCGGGGACACGCACGCCATAATCGGCAAGTCCAACCATGACGCGAGCTGCCGTAATGTCATTGGCGCAGACGAGGCCTTCGGGTTTGTAGTCTTTTAACAGCTTACGGATAAAGCCCGGCTCCTCCGGGTCTCTGAAGCAGACGAGATTCTGGTTCATTCGCTGCCCGTGCGCGTGCATCGCCTCGTGAAAGCCGGCTGCGCGGGCGAGCACGGTGTTGGCCGATCCGGGCTTGGCGATGAAGACGAGACGGGAGACTCCGAGGCGGAGGAGATGCTGCGTGATGAGAAATCCGGCCTGACGGTTGTCGATTCCGACGAGGTCGTACTTGGAGCGCATGGGGTAGGGGGCATAGCAACGATCTAGGAGCACAATCTTGATGCCGGCGCGATCGAGCGCGGACACAATGCGGCGATTGATCACGTCTTTCTGCGGCGTAAATTCGAGCGGTGCGAAGAAGACGCCCGCGACTTTCTGGGCAATGTACCGATGGCAGAGACTCTCGGCCTCTTTTTCCTGCTGGGACGGGCCGCCAATAAAGTGTCCCCAGAGCAGTGAGTGCGCTTTGGAAACCGGCAGCTGCATTATTCCGCGGCAGATGGGCTCAAAGATTTCTGTTTGCCCGAGATCGGGAATAAGCGCGCCGAACAAGTGTCCGTGTGTGCCGGTGGGAGCGAGGACACGCGTTCCGGAGCCAGCACGGCGGACGACCAGGCCCTGAAGAGAAAGCTCATTGACGGCTTTTGCCACAGTGATGCGCGAGGTTTTGTAGCGTTTGCCGAGTTCGGCCTCGCTGGGAAGCCGGTCACCCGGCTGGAGCGAGCCGGACTTTATGGCGGAATGGAGGTCCTCATAAATCTGCCGGTATCGGGGGACAGAGGGCGAGAGAGGCGCATTGGGCTTGTTCATTGGAGTCACAATACTTACCGGAACGGTCTTCTTTGGACCGGACGCGCCGAGGTACGGCAACTGGCTACGCAGTGCTCTGCTGATCGGAGAAGGGGAACGAGCCGAGCCACCTCGCTAGAAGTGTACCCGTGGTTTCCCAAGAATGTATAGACAAAATGGCTTGCCAGAGGGCAAAACTGAGGGTACTTGCAATGATTAAGCTCGGCCATAAAGCGGCCTGCCGTACAGTGCGGAAGTGCTGCATAGTCTACAGATAAAACGAATGAGTAGGGCAAAGGCCAAAGAAATAAGATGCTTCTGGCAGTTTCATTATATCGGTGGGGAACGGAACCAATCCCGGCTGCCGAAAACACATTCAAAGTTGATATGACATTTGCTCAAAAAATGCCTTCGCAAAATAAGTTGACAGTTCCTGCGCAGCAAGGCTAGATTCAATTGGTTTTAAAAATCGACCGGACTCGAAACATAGGGCAACTGGAATCTCGAACTACACTCAGCGGGCTGGAGCCAGCGGGTGATGCGAGAACGGTAATGCCAAACGAAAGACGTATTTTTTTAGGAGGGCTCAGAATATGAGGCGCAAATTCCACGCGGACCTAGCCGCTGTGGCTGTGCTTTGCCTGCTGCCGCTTACTGCAGTGGCACACGGGCAGACGATCTACGGCTCACTCTATGGAACAGTGACAGATCCATCAGGCGCAGTCATTCCGGGCGCAACCGTCACTGTCACAGACGTCTTGAAAGGCGTCTCAGTCAAGGTACAAACCAACTCGAGCGGCGACTACACGGTCCAACATCTTATTCCCGACGTGTACAACGTGACGGTGGAATTCACCGGCTTCAAAACATTCGAGCAGACGGGTATCCATCTCTTTGCCGAGACATCGATCAAAGTCGACGCGCAACTCACGGCGGGCGGTACCAGCACGACGGTTCAAGTCAACGCGAATGCAGTTCCTGAACTGAAGACGGACCATGCGGATGTATCCACCATTCTGTCCGCACAGGAAGTTGAGAGTCTGCCGGTAGCGGGCCAGAACTTTGCCAATCTCCAGCTGCTCATACCGGGGGCTCAACTGCTGCCGTGGAACCATGCCCCGGATGAAAACCCGCAGGCCAGCGCTCAGATTCAGATCGACGGTCAGGCGTTCGGCGGCGTGGCGTACACCCTTGACGGCACCGATAACCAGGACCCGATTCTGGGCATCATCGTCATCAACCCGAACCTCGATTCGCTGACCGAAACCAAGATCACAACGCAGAATTACGACGCCGAATTCGGAAAGGCGGTTTCAGAATTTGTGACCGCGCAGACCAAGTCGGGTACAAACAGCTTCCACGGATCTGCTTTCGACTATCGGACCAGCTCGGCGAACCTGGCCCAGGATCCTTATACCCAATTCCCCGGAAGCCCGATTGCTCCGGGCCTGAAGAACCTGTTTGGCGGTTCAATCGGTGGGCCGATTCTGAAAGACAGGCTGTTCTTCTTCGGCGACTACCAAGGTGCCCGTCAGAAGGTGGGAACTTCGGCGTCCACCCTCGTCCCGACCACCCAGGTCATCACCTCGTGTCTGGGAACCACGGGCTGCGACTTCAGCCAGTATCTTCCCACTTATCAGATCTATTACAACAACGGTGGCGTGGCGACGCCATATACCAACAACCTCATTCCGGCCGCCCAGCTTTCTCCGCAGGCGCTCGCCTACCTGAATTTGATCAAAAGCTACGCGCCGAATAAGGCCAGCGGTGAGCTGGGCACCATCAACGATACCTATGTCCAGGGTGGCACAGGCCTCTTCAACTCCGATCAGTGGGACGAGCGTGTCGATTACCAGGTCTCGACTGCGGCCCATGCATTTGAACGCTTCAGCCGGTTCACTGATGTCCTGAGCGGCACTACGCTTCTTGGTACCGGCGGAGGTCCCGGTTTCGGACTCGGCGGCTACGGTGGAGATTCTGCCGGCCATAACGACAGTGTTGCCGCCGGCATGGACATCGGCCTCAGCTCGACGCTGCTGACCGACTTCCGGCTCGGTTACTATCGATACAATATCGGCGACCAGAAGTTCGACGAGTCGACGACCCCGATGGACACGCTGGGGTGGGGAGGGCTGAATATTCCCGGTCAGCCGATCACCAACGGCCTTGCCGGCTTCCAGATTTCCATGCCGAACGGCGGCCAGACTGAATGGGGCGCCGGTCTCAACATCAACCGCTGCAACTGCCCTCTGATCGAAAGAGAGGACCAGTTCCAGATCGTCAATAACTGGACGAAGATCATCGGCAACCACACCTTCAAGGGCGGTGTCGATCTTCGCTACGCCCGCAACCTGCGCGTCCCAAGCGATACGGACCGGACAGGGTTGTTTGGTTTTAACTCCGGAGCAACGGCGAATAACGGCACTGGCGGTCTGGGACTTGCATCCTTCGTGCTTGGGGATGTGGAGAGCTATGGGCGTTACGTCAGCGTTTCCACCAACGCCAAGGAGTTCCAGAAGCGTGACTTCTTCTACGGTCAGGACACTTGGCGCGCCACGCCAAAACTGACTTTAAACCTCGGAGTTCGCTATGAGTACTATTCCCCTGAAGCAGTGAACGGGAAGGGGAATGGCGCGCTTATGGACCTCAAAACCGGCTACATCAGCGTCGCCGGCTACGGTAACATCGGAACCAACATGGGCTGGCAGGCGGCCAAGAACACCTGGAATCCGCGTGTCGGCCTTTCCTACCAGTTCAATGACAAGACCGTGGTCCGCGCCGGATACGGACGCAGCTTCGACCTGGGCGTGTTCGGTTCGATCTTCGGCCATGTGGTTACACAGAACATACCAGTGCTGGCCAACCAGGAGATCAGCGCGACCCAGAACAGTGCGAGCAGCTATGTGAAGCCGTTTGACCTGGCCACAGGGCCGCCGGCGTATGTATTTCCCAGCGTACCTTCGAATGGACTGTTACCGAACCCTGGTTATGCGATCAGCACGAAGGCACGGCCTGACCCGTTGCGGCTGCCCACGATCGATGCCTGGAACTTCAGCGTACAGAGGGCGCTTACTCCTACCGTGTCTTTGACCGTGGCTTACGTCGGCAACAAAGGGACCCACACCCTCAGCGATGGCGACGGCAATAACACCAACCCGAACGAAGCGGCCATTTTCCTTCCGGCGCAATACAGCGTTACCGGAGCCAAATTGCACTACGACCCGAATGGCGGCACCTGCTATCCAGCCGGACCGAACTGCACCAATCCAATCACTTCGAGCGGCGCGGTGTCGTCGCCACAGTTCCTATACCGATACTACGGGGGTACTCTGCCTGCTTGTACGGACGCGGCCTATAGCCAGCCGGCCGGTCTGCCAACAGGGGCCTGCGGATGGACCCAAGGCATCGGCTACTACGGCGACGATCAAGATACACATTACAATGCATTGCAGATCGGTGTAGCCAAACGAATGGCCCGAGGGTTGACGTTTAACTCAAACTATTCCTGGCAGCATGCAACTGACTTTGCCAGCGGTTACGCAACGTGGGACAAAAATCCAGAGCGAGGACCGGACAGCTATGTTCGCCGGCAGCAATGGGTCTCGTACGCTGTGTACCAATTGCCCTTCGGCAAGAACCAGCAGTTCCTGCCGAGTGCGCCGCGATATTTAGATGAAATCGTCGGCGGATGGCAGATCAGTCCGGTGGTGAATATTTCCAGCGGTTTGCCGTTTACTCTCAGTATGGCCGACTGCGGCTCTTCGGTGGGTGGTACTTCTGCACCCTGCTATCCGAATGGCAGCTCCGGTAACCTGCATACGAGCCTCGCCAAGTTCAACCCTCAAACGCATTCCAGGCAGTTTTTCAACAACATTGAAGGTAATGGAAGTGCACATACGCTCTGTCCGTCCAGCGGTGATCTAACTGGCACACCGGCAGGAGGGTTTACTTGCCCGGCTCTGGATCAGATAGGCACAGCGGGCCGCAACAACGCATGGGGCCCAGGCGGCTGGAACGTCGATAGTTCGCTCGTGAAGAACTTCCCGATCAGGGAGGCCCTCTTCGCGCAGTTCCGCGTGGACTTCTTCAACCTGTTCAACCATATTGATCCAGCCAACCCGAACACCGGAAACGTGGATGCCACGCAAGGTGGCTTCATCACCAATGGAGCCAGCTTCAACGCCCAAGGCCCATATGGTGCATCCAGTCCGCGCCAGGTGGAGTTCTCAGTTCGTCTCCAATTCTGACGCACCTCGTTTAACTTCCAAGGCAGGAGAACTCTGGTTCTCCTGCCTTGTTTCATCTAGAGTAAAAATCGATACCTCTATGCGTTGTATTTACCGGGCTGCTTTCTGCTGCATTGTATTTCTGCCTGCAACGTTGCTTTGCTCCTCGGCTCGTGGGCAGTCAACGGGGCAGTCAGCCCCGGCCTCGGATACATCGTCGGCCCAGGATTCAAATTCCTCTGGGAAGACAGCGGCGGAGGCACAGCCCGACATTGCACAATTACGGCTGATGATTGACCGCGGGCACTATGCAGAGGCGCTGCAACAACTTGATGGATTCGCCTCGCGCACGCCTGTGCCGGCAGGGGTGAACCGGCTGCGCGGACTGGCTCTATACTCGGAGAACAAATTTGCCCAGGCCGACGCGGCCTTTGCGGCGGCGCTCGAGGAGGACCCGCATGATATTGATGCGGCGCAACTGCGCGGACTTACGCTGTTCCGGCTGGGTCGTCCCACGGAAGCGATTTCGCTCCTGGAACCGGCTACAACCTGGACTTCGCACACCCGCGTCGACCCGAGTTATGTATTGGCTCTCTGCTATCTGGAAACGAAGCAATACGACAACGCCCGGCACGCCTTTGCGCACCAGTACGGCTTTGCGCCTGATTCCGCCTCAGCCTATTTGCTGACGGCGCGGATGCTACTGAGGAGGGACAATCTGCCAGAGGCGCAGTTACTGGCGCAGAAGGCGTTGGAGATCGATCCGCGCTTCCCGTTGGCCCACGAGCTTCTTGGCGAGATCGCGTTGGCGCAGCAACAATTGAAAGTTGCGATCGACGAGTTTGAGAAGGAACGCGCGATCAATCCGCTGGAAGGCAGCGTGTACGACCGGTTGGGGGATGCTTATATCCGAGCGGGAGAGTACAACAAGGCGGAGCGGGCGGAGCAACGGGCCCTGTTGCTGGAGCCGTCGGCGACGGGTCCATATATATTGCTGGGCCGGGCACTGATGGGAAACCAGGACCCTGCGGGCGCGGTGATGTATTTGCAGCGGGCTGAAAAGATGGATGAAAAGAATCCGCTAACGCACTGGCTGCTGGCGCAGGCATACCGGTCGCTGGGCCAACTGGCAGATGCCAAGCGTGAGAGCGAGATGACGCAGAAGCTGACGCCGACGAACTGAAGGAGGTGACCGCGGTCAGGCGGTGGGGAGGCTGAACAACTCCAGCAGCTTGTGCGTAGCGTCAATAGCGTCGTGGCACTTGAAGTCAGGAGGAAGCTGCAGCGCGGTTGCCTTGGGAGCGAGGGATCTGAGCTTGACGGCTGCTGTCTCGGACGGGAGCTGCGGCGTTCCGGGGCCAACCAATATATAGTCCACCTGGTCAGCGATAAGCAGAATCCTCGCGTCCTGGAGTGAGCAAACAGTTTTGACATCGAAGCCGTGCTGGCACAACACGCTGTGAACGAACGTACAAAGGTCCGCGGATGGATCAAAGACCAGGAGCTTGAGATGCTTTGCAGGTTGTGTATGACGGGGTGAAGTCTGAGTCAAGGCGGATTCGATGGCTTCTTCCTCGGTCGGGAAAGTCTGAAGAGAGTTGCATGTCTTTGTGATGTTGAGCAGGTGAGTGACGAACGGCTGAGGAGCCGCGAGGCGAATGGCTCCACAGCGCCTGCTGAGACGATCAAAGTGCCGCATGAGGAGGCCCAGCCCCATGCTGTCCATGCGAGTGACTTCGCTGAGGTTGAGAACGATCGAGGTGAACTCGTGCTCGGCCATGTCGAGAGCCTCTTCGAGGGTTGTTATGGCCTGGCCGGCGGTAATATGGCCTGAGCAACGGATAATGTAGACGTTTCCGCGAAAGTAGGACTGGAGATGGAGTGACATAGTTCCCCCTGGGCTATTGGCGTCGATGGGGGAGCGGCGCGTTGGCCGGCGTACTGAAAGTGCCTGAAGCGGGCACTTGACAATATGGAACACGATAGCCGAGAACAAAGGTGTTCGTAAATGAATATCTGATGCGTCCGCGCTGGTTGTTCACGAAGTAATGGCCCCGCTGGGCCTTGCTATGTTTAGTGGGAGTCTTGGTACCCGGCTGGGGTAATGTGACCCGGCATGTAAGAGGCATGATGGCATTGACCGCAGGGATGGAAAGAAAGTGGACAGTGTGGGGGGCGGCATGTCTGCTGCTATGCTGCCTGCCCTTGCTGGGCTTTGCCCGAAGAGACGAACAAGCTGCGAAGCCAGCCACGAGCGCGAGCGCGAAGCCGGTGGTGCAGGCTCCGGTGGTGGTGAACGGCAAGACGATCTTTGAGGTTGGGGGCATCCTGTCGTTTACGGCGCAGGCGAGAGCGCAGGCGATTTCACAGCGGATCAAGGACCTATCAGAGGAAGAGTCATTCAATCCGCGTTCCATCGCTGTTTTGGATTCCGCAGGGGCCAGCGACATTACCGCCGGAGACCTGATCGTGATGACTGTTACCGACCAGGATGCGGAGCTGGCAGGCAAGGGGCGGCATGCGCTTGCGGTGGATTATGCGCAGCGGATACGCCAGAATCTGGAATCGCTGCAGAAAGAGTACTCGCTCAAGTCCATTATTCTGGGCGGCGTTTACGCGCTGATTGCGACGGCGCTCCTTATTCTGATCCTCAGATTGCTGGGGGCACTGTTTCCAAAGCTCTACCGGCGGCTGCATGCGTGGCGGGGCACGTATATTCCATCGCTGCGCATTCAGCGGTTTGAGTTGCTGCCGGCGGAGCGGATTGCCGGACTTCTGGTCGTAGTGGCCAAGTTAATACGGCTGGTTGTGACGCTGAACGTGCTGTACATCTACATGTCACTTGTGCTGGGGTTCTTTCCGAGGACACGGGGCTACAGCCAGACACTGGTGGGCTATGTGGTGTCTCCGCTGAAGGTGATTGGCGATACAGTGCTCACGTATCTGCCGAATCTGTTCTTCATTGCGGTCATTCTTGTTGTTGCGATCTACATCACAAAGTTCATCCGGATCATTTTCAGAGAGATCGGGCGCGGGACGATCTCATTCGAGAACTTTCATCCGGAGTGGGCGGAACCGACGTACAAGATTGCGCGCTTTGTGATTCTGGCGGTGACGGCGATAGCGGTGTTTCCGTATTTGCCGGGATCGAAGTCGCCGGCGTTCCGGGGAATCTCAATCTTTCTGGGCGTACTGTTTTCGCTGGGGTCGACGTCAGCGGTAGCGAATGTGGTAGCGGGCGTGATCCTGACATACATGCGGGCGTTCCGGATAGGTGATCGCGTGCAGATTACGGACACAGTGGGCGATGTGGTTGAGGCATCGCTGCTGGTGACGCGGATACGCACGATCAAGAACGTGGAGATCACGATTGCAAACTCGATGGTGCTGAACAGCCACATCATCAACTTCAGCGGGTCGAACCATCCGGACGGGCTGATTCTGCACACGACGGTGACGATCGGGTATGACGCGCCGTGGCGGAAGGTGCACGGGCTGCTGATTGAGGCTGCGCTGGCGACGGAGAACATCCTGAAGAAGCCGCAGCCCTTTGTGCTGCAGACAGCACTGGATGATTTTTATGTTCACTACCAGATCAACACCTACACGGACAGACCGAGCCTGATGCAGCAAACTTACTCGGACCTGCACCAGAATATCCAGGACAAGTTTTATGAAGCGGGCGTGGAGATTATGTCGCCGCACGCGTCCATGGTCAGGGACGGGAACCGCGTGGCGATTCCGGATGACTACCTGCCAAAGGACTATCGCGCGCCGCGGTTCCGGGTGGAGGTCGAGAAGAAACCGGGTGCTACAGAAGGTACGGGCTAAGAGATTCAAGAATGGCCAGGGCCATGATCGTTCACGGCTTGCCTTGCTCCGAAGATGCCTGGGAGCTGATGATACTTGGAAAGATTCTTGGTACAGTTACATCGGAGGTGGGTATCTGATCGTCGACTTTGCGAACCGAACCATCGGGATGTTTCTCTGTTCAATATATGTTGCACCGCGCTTTTCCGCGCTGCCTTCAAATTTGCGAGAGCGAACGCTTGCGTATCCAAAAAAGAGATACAGCGACAGAATGCCCGCCTGGATGGTCTGCGGCTTACAACACGCCTTGCAAGAGGTTGAGCTGCTCAGAGCGCCGTGCTCCTGATTTGCGGCCACCAGTTTGATTTTGGGCTGCCAGCAGGGAGCGGTACACAAGCCTTGCCGGCAGGGTATCGCAGATTAGTTCCAGGATCTAGTGTGACAACCAAATGAGCGTCAAACGGGACACTTTTTACAATCTGGCGGGCTCGATCACGCCGATGTTCGTCAGCCTGGTTACGGTCCCCATTTTCCTGCATTTGATTGGGAACGCGCGCTATGGCGTGCTGGCTATCGTCTGGGTGTTTCTGGGCTACTTTGGAGTATTCGACCCGGGGATCACACGAGCGGCTGCGTACCACATCGCGCGTTTGCACGCGCCTGATCAGGCGAAAGAGAGAGAGAGCGTTTTCTGGACAGCGCTGCTGATTAATCTGGCGTTTGGCGTTGCCGGTGGAATTATTCTTTATCTTGTCGCCCGGCCGGTTTTCATGTCGATGTTCAAGATGCCGGAGTCGATGCGGGGTGAAGTGATGAAGTGCCTGCCCTGGCTGGCAGGTTCGATTCCACTCTCGATCCTCGGTGGCATACTCGGCGGGGCGCTGCAAGCCCGGATCTGGTTCGGCTTCTATAACTCAGTGAGGACAATCAACGCTGTCGTGTCGCAGTTGGCGCCCCTGGCTGTCGCCTTCTGGCATGGGCCGGATTTGGCGTGGCTGATTCCGACCGTCATTATCGCAAGGCTGCTGGGCATTATTCCGACATCTCTGGCGCTGATCCGTGCCATGCCGCTGGGTGTTGGCGGACGCGTCGAACGTTCTCTATTCAAGGCCCTGTTTTCCTACGGCGGCTGGATCACGGTGACCAATCTATTGACTCCCTTGCTGAGCACGATTGATCGCCTGGTAATCGGGAGCCTGCTCGACGCGGAGGCGGTGGCATTTTACACAGTCCCATTCAATCTAGTGAATCGAGTGGCCGTCGTTCCGGGTGCATTGGCCAGCAGCCTGTTTCCCAAGCTTGCCGGCGCCAGTGAAGAGCACAGCACCAGGCTGGCCTCCGATGCGGTTTTGGCACTTGCTGCCGCCATGACCCCGGTGATTGTTCTTGGCATCGCAGCTCTTCCAATCTTCATGCGGGTTTGGGTCGGGGCCAGCTTCGCGCAACACGCGGTTCCCGTCGGGATCGTTCTTCTGGGGGGTGTCTGGATCAACGGTCTGGCATTTATTCCGTACGGGCATCTGCAGGCGAGCGGCAGACCCGACATCGTGGCCAAGTTTCATGCAATCGAATTGATACCGTTTCTGGGAGTTCTGTGGCTGGGCCTGCATTATTTCGGACTTGTCGGAGCCGCGTATGCCTGGACGCTACGTGTGGCATTTGATGCAGGACTCCTGTTCTTTGCGAGCAAGACATTTCCACGACTTCATAAACTTCTGCCAGCCGTGGCCTCACTGGCATTGGCTGCGATTCTTGCTCCAACAGAGGTCTTATCGGCCAAGACTGGATTAGAGCTGGGACTGCTGGCGGTCGTGATCCTTTGGTCCTGGAAGCTGAGCCCTGCGCTCCGCTCTGCCGTTCGCGGGTGGGTGCGCGTTCGAACCGCCGTATGATGGAAGAAATTGCAGGCCTTATGAAGTCTTCGTCCTCACGCTGCCGTATCTCTGTTGCGATGGCGACTTATAACGGAGAGAAGTATATCGGTGAGCAACTGGACAGCATAGCCCGCCAGGATTTGCTGCCGACGGAGTTGGTGATTACGGATGATGGCTCGACCGACGGGACGCTGAGGATTGCGGAGGAGTTCGCGAGGAACGCCCCATTCCCGGTCAGGATCTTCCGCAACGAAGCGAGACTGGGCTACGCCGATAACTTTTTGAAGGCCGCCAGTCTCTGCCAAGGCGATTTGGTTGCATTCTGCGACCAGGATGATATCTGGATGGAGCAGAAGCTGGCTGTGTGCTCGCGCTCCTTTGCCGACGCCGAGGTTGTGCTTGCTGCCCATTCGGCAGAGACGTTTTCCGACTCCGGAGCGCGGGGACGCCGCTTTCCGCAATTTCGGACGAGGACGATCAAGACAGGAAGAAGCAATCCCTTTGCCTTTCCTCATGGTCTTGTTATGGTCATCCGGAAGGAGCTTCTTTCGATCATCCAAACCCCGTGCCGTCCGGCGAGAGTGCGTGCGCATGATCAATGGTTGTGGTTTCTAGCTGCGAGTACAGGCAAGATAGCGACTGTCGCAGATCCTCTTGTTTTTTATCGCCAGCACCAAAGCAACATGTTTGGAGCGCGGAAACCAGGCTCAGTAAAGGGGCGGGCGACGGGCATTGCCCAGACCCTGGACTACGAGGGGCTTGCGGATTCGGAGATCGAGTGCGCGCGCCTTTTATTGACGGCGGCCGAGCAGCGTTCGGACCTGGCTGATCGATTTACGAAGTCGGCGAGAAGGCTTGAATTACGGGCGAAGTTTCATCGCCTGCGGACCCGGATCTACAGGAGCGACTCGAATCTGCTCGGCAGGGCATTCACGTTTGGCCACATCTGTGCGTTGGGAGGATACTGGCCTGACAGTTCCAGCACGCGGCTGGGCATGTGGGCCGCAGCGAAAGATCTGCTGTTTGGTGTGCCGGGTGCGTACAGGCTCAGCGCATCTCGGGCAAGCAATGCGAGGCAGAGCTGAAGGATCTACTCGAAGATGTCAGAACCGAATTGCTATTTGACAATTGCTATTTAACGAGGACGCCGATACCGTAGAGCCCGTCTGGATGGACTGCATATTCTCTGTATTTGTAGTCCGACTTGATCGAGTCCCATAATCTTTTTACCTGGGTATCGTCATAGTTGCCAGCGATATCGTGGAAGACGATCAAGCCGCCGGCCCGGACCAACTGAGAATACATCTCCCAATCTCTCTTCACGCCTTCGTAGGTGTGATCGCCGTCAATAAAAAGCAGGTCGACGGGCTTTTCGCCAAAAAGCTGCTTTGCTTTCTCGAAGGTGGCCTGGGCGTGGGAATCCTCCCGCATGAGGTGCAGCTGCTGGCCCTTTCGGGCGAAGCGCCGGTAGATGGTTGCCCGCCGATTGGAGTAGCCGCCGCCGAATTTTCCGCCCGGCAGGTCGATGCTTACGATCACAGCATCGCGTTGCGCAAGGCGGGTCCATAGAAACAGCGTTCCGCCTTTTGCCGTGCCAATTTCCAGCACATTCATGGGGCTCAGGTCCCGGACTTCCTTTGCAAGAGAGGCAAGCTCTTCGTCGATCTGGAAGGGCTTCAATTCAGAGTCGGCGAACCGGAACAAAAGTGACACCAACTCCTCCGGCTGATCGAGGCGGGTATCCGCTTGCTTCTTGAGCCGCTCCACACCCATGTGCGCGCGAGCGAATCGCCATGCCGGGCGAACCTGATATTTCATCCGACGACTTCCTCCAAAACTTGTCCTAATTGAAGCATGTTTGAGTCAGTTTACTTGATGCGATGACCGGCGAGACATATCCGGCAACGTGGCTGATCGAAGTGGGTCAGTGCTGATCACGCGACAGCGCCCAGGCGACGGTGGTTGAGCCGGTGTGGTGCGTTTCGGATTCGGCTTCGGCGTTGAGGGCGGTTTCGAGCGGGGACCATGAGGTGTCCAGCTCGGCGGCGAGGATTTCCGGTTCGGTTGCGCCGACGAAGTTGAGCTCGCAGATGCCGATGCCTTCTTCGGATGGGACGGGCGGGCCGAAGACACGGCAGGTGACGGGGCGCGCGGCGTAGAGGTCGCAGGCTCCGGTGGCGGGATCGAGCGCGGGGCAGGGCTCGTCGTTGGCGAAGTCCTCGTAGCGCGGGTCGGACTCATCGAGCTGGCCGGTGATGGGGTCGCCGGGGAAGTTGGGCGTGAGGCGCGCGATGGATGCTTCGGCCCGGCTGCGGACGGCGGCGGCGCGGGAGGGGTCGGAGGCTGCGAGTGAGGCGAGTCCGGCGCGGAGGCGCAGGGCGTCGAGCTGGGTGATGGAGAAAATTCCGATACAGCACTGGGTGCAGCCGAGACGGCACTGGAGCCAAGGGCCGGAGCGGTGGGCCGCGTCGGCACAGGCGGCGTCGATGATCTGGACGAGCTGGCGGTCTTTAGCCGTGAGGGGGTTCATGGGGTGTAATGCGTTGATCCGGTAGGGGTGATTAAAGTATTGATTCGATTGAAAGCCGGGTTTTGAATTTCGGGTCTAAGTTATTGATTTGGGCGATAGTTGCCGGGCGTTATTGATTTGACGCGAAGTCGGGATGAAGAGCGCGGAAAATATTGATTCCAAGGGTCTGGTGCGCAGGTTTTTGATTGCAAAATGCTTCTCTGCGGAGGCGGATAGGCAGGTTTTGAGGCAATTTCCTGACATTCTGAGTATCCCTCTTTCTTTCAGGATAGCAATTCTGAGGGTGGTCAGATGCATTTGGAAGTCGTTGCAATCATTGGAATTACGCGACAATGAGCTTGACAAGGTTGAGAGACGGGCGACGGCGGGCGGTTCCACCTCTTCTGAGCGTCTAGGGTGTGTAAATGCGCACGTACTTTACCTGCATGGTCGAGGGGAAGACCGTGCTCGAGTTGACGTCGCCCGGCCAGGTACCGCCGACAGCAAGGTTAAGGATGATGAACATGGGGCCCTGGTCGAACGGCCAGGTGCCGCTTATGTTGGTGGGGGTGAAGGTCTCGTAAATATTGGTGGGACTATCGATGTAGTACTGGATTTGTCCCTTCGTCCAGATCATGCCGTAAGTGTGCCAGGTTGCTGCGGAAAAGCCCGACGTCGTGTAAGGTGTGCCGCCATTGAGGTTGGTGCCGTGCACGGAAGCCGCGTACCAGTCGTATCCGGGAGCCGGGCCGGTGCCTGGGCCGCCGAAGGGAGTGTTGTCGCCGTCGATGTGTTCCATAATGTCGGCTTCGCCGCAGGCCGGCCAGGGAACGGAATTGATATTGCTGCCCAGCATCCAGAATGCGGGCCACATGGCCTGCGATTCCGGCACCAGGATTTCCGCCTCGATGCGTCCGTACATGAAGCTGAAGAGGCCCTCGGACTTGAGGCGCGCGGACGTATACACACCGGTCGACGGGTTTTCCGCGACGATGTTCAGGCCGCCGCCGGGAGCGATATACGCGTTGGGGCTGGATGGATTGCATGGACTGGTGCTCGAACCAGCGGCGCAATAGGTTTCCTGCTCGTCGTTGCCGCAGCAATCGGTGCCGGTATCGTAGGTCCAGTTGGTGGAACTGGGCAGGATGTTGGTCGAGCCGGAGTTGGCGAACTCGTCGCTCCACACCAGCGTGTTGGAGGCGATGTTTGGCGAGAAGGTTTGTGTGGCCACCTTGCTGTTGAGGTAGGCAGGGGCGTTGCTGGCGATCGCACTCACCGTGATATTGGAATCCACGAGGAATGGCCCGGCGTAGGCCTGCGAGGTGTTGGTTGGCGTGCTGCCGTCGAGCGTGTAGTAAATGGTTGCGCCGGAGGTGGTGTCGCTCAGCGTCACAATTTTGGCTCCATTCAGCGCAGCGGTGGTCGTGATGGTGGGAGTAGCCGCGTCCTGTGCGGTGGATGTGGTTGTCGTCGTCATCCCGGAGCCGCTGCCGCCGCAGCCCGACGGGATGAGCAATGCCAGGCCGAGCCACGCCACACAGAGTGAGAGTTTGCTGAAGGACTGCCAGACCTTTTGCGGGATGGGCCGCAGATTTTCGGCGTGGGGTACATCGGCGATTTGCGGCGTCATGACTGACCTCTTTTCATCGCTCCACCTCGTCCGAACATGGGGCAGAACCGGCGGAATTCTATCGAATCCGCTCACCAATTTACCGCTTCGCTGGTGGGGCGTGGAAGCGAAATCAGCAGGTCCTGTGTCTCTCCCGGGATTTCGATTTGGGCGTCACGGTTCCGGGCCAGTTTATGCAACAGGCAGGGTGGTGGCGGATTACGTTTTTGGTAGGGTTGTTCCGTCTGACGACTGCGTCCGGCCTACCGGCTTATGCGCACTAAGGGCGCGCGAAAACGGTGGGGGATTCACGCTGGTAGCTTTATTTGTTTGTATATCTTTGTTTAGCGGCAAAGGGATTGCCGAGTGCGAACGGGCCCGATCCGCCGATGACCAGCGCGGCCAGGCATGCGAGATAGAGCAGATCGCATTCGTATCCGGGAGGGCCGAACTTAGCTCCGGTTGGCGTTGTTGCCATGAGCTTGATTGAGCTGAAGCCGTAGCGCAGATGCACTGTCACCATGGCGACCAATAGCACGGCGGCCATGGGGACACTTGCCAGAGGGATGAATGCACCGACAAGGACTGCGAATCCGCCCAGGAGCTCGGTGAGTATCGTGAGCCATGCCATGAGGTGGGGAGCGGGGACATTCAATGCGTGAAGGATTGCGGCGAACGCGGCGGGGCCTTTGAGGAGCTTGGCATATCCGTGTTCCATAAACCCGTATCCGACGATGAGGCGTAATGGGATTGCGGCCCATTGGCGAGACGTTGCACGGTCAAAGATCATTTTGGGCGTTCTCCTTGAGTTAGCGGTTGAGTGATAGGAGCAGCGGAGCGTTGGCCTATAACGATCGTGTGTATGTGTGACACGTGGTGACGGAGAATGGTTACGGCGGTGCAGCCTGCGGCTGGGCTTCGATTCGTTGGGGTCGTTTCGTCTGACGACTCCGTCGTGATTGGCTCGCTTCGCCTATTCCCACCCCAGCACGCAAAGACCGCATGCTGGGGACTCCGGATCGGCTCTGCTCGGGCCCGCGGCTTACGCACACTAAGGGCGCGCGAAGAGGATGAGGCGTCCGGCGTGAGCGAAAGCTGCTATGCAGCGTTGAGGGTGACGGAGAGGCGTTTGCCGAGGGCGGCGAGCGCTTCCGCGACTCGGTCGACCTTGGTTGCGTGGCGCAGCGTGGTGATGCGGTTGATTTCCTGCCGTGAGGTGTTCATGCGGCGGGCGAGTTCGGCCGGGCGGATGGCTTGGCGCACCATTTCGTTGAGCAGGAGAACCTTGAGCGATTCGCTGACGGGGAGCGTGACCAGGCGTTCGCCGCGTTTGGGAGCGGACGGCATGGGCACCGGGCGCTGATCGTCGAAGTAAAACTCCATTGCGGTTTCGAGCGCATCCTGGGCGCGGTGGAGAGCGTCGTTGAGGCCGTCGCCCTGAGTGATGGCTTCAGGGACATCGCGGAAGGTGACGACGTAGCCTCCGGACTTGTCGGCTTTGAGGCGTGCCGGGTATTGGAGCATCAGTGTTCCCCTTTGATTCCGAGCTGCTTCTTGATGGCTTCGACAGTACCGGTCTTGAGGTCCTTGCTGTGGGACGGGACGACGGACTGCTTTCCGTTGAGCGTGACCCGGATGTGCGAACCCTTACCCTTCCGGGTATCGAAGGTGGCTCCTCTACTCTTTAACCACCGCAGGAACTCGGAAGTCTTCATTGGATGGAATGGTAAACAAAAATGTTTACCTGCGTCAAGATGACCTTTGTGCGTGTTCATGGAATTTGAATGGGGGATGAGTGCGGGGCGGTTTGCCAAAGCTGGGGCGGGCCGGATACCTTTATCTGTTTTGCTATCGGTTTTGCAGATTACAGGGTTTTTCAGGGGTGAGCGTATGGCGAGTGGGGAGCTGAAGTATCAGAGCGGCTTTGGGAATGAGTTTGCCACTGAGGCGGTGAAGGGCGCGCTGCCGGCGGGGCAGAGCGCTCCGCAGCGGACGAAGCTGGGGCTGTATACGGAGCAGATGAGCGGGACGGCGTTTACGGCTCCGAGGGCGGTGAACCGGAGGACGTGGACGTACAGGATTCGTCCGTCGGTGACGCACAAGCCGTATGAGCCGTATAAGGGCGAGGCGAAGTCGCTGCTGCGAAGCGGACCGTTTACGGAAGAGCCGACGCCGCCGAACCAGATGCGCTGGGACCCGGTTCCGCTGCCGAAGAAGAGGACGGACTTTGTGGACGGGCTGATTACGCTGGGCGGGAATGGGGACCCGGCGATGCAGGCGGGCGTGGCCATCCATATTTATGCGGCGAATGCGTCGATGGAGGGGCGGTTTTTCTATAACGCGGACGGCGAGATGCTGATTGTTCCGCAGGAGGGTTCGCTGGCGCTGGCGACGGAGCTGGGCGTGCTGGGGGTGGCTCCGGGAGAGATTGCGGTGGTGCCGCGCGGCGTGAAGTTCAAGGTAGAAGTGGGCGGCGGCGTAAGGGGGTACATCTGCGAGAACTACGGGATGGCGTTCCGGCTGCCGGAGCTGGGGCCGATTGGGGCGAACGGTCTGGCGAATGCGCGGGACTTTCTGGCTCCGGTGGCGGCGTTTGAAGACGTGGATGGGAAGTTCAGGATTGTGGGGAAGTTTCTGGGCAAGCTGTGGGAGGCGGAGATCGATCATTCTCCGCTGGACGTGGTGGCGTGGCACGGGAACTATGCGCCGTACAAGTACGACCTGAAGAACTTCAACTGCATTAATACGGTGAGCTTCGATCATCCGGACCCGTCGATTTTTACGGTGCTGACGGCGCCGACGGCGGTGGCGGGGACGGCGAATGTGGACTTTGTGATTTTTCCGCCGCGGTGGATGGTGGCGGAGCATACGTTCCGGCCGCCGTGGTTCCACCGCAACATGATGAACGAGTTCATGGGGCTGGTGTTCGGGCAGTATGACGCGAAGGCGGAGGGGTTTGTTCCGGGCGGCGCGAGCCTGCACAACTGCATGAGCGGGCATGGGCCGGATGCGGAGACGTGGGAGCGGGCGAGCGAGGCGGAGCTGAAGCCGGTGTATCTGAAGGACACGCTGGCATTCATGTTTGAGACGCAACTGGCGGTGAGGCCGACGAAGTTTGCGCTGGAGACGAAGATTCTGCAGCACGAATACTACGAGTGCTGGCAGGGGCTGAAGAACAACTTCAGGGCGGCAAAGAAATGACAGCGATGGAGCGGACGCCCATACGGGCGCTAATGCGGGGCCTGGTGGATTATGCCGGGCTGTTTCCGCCGGCAGGGCTGGGGATGGGAGAGGCGGTACGGCAGTATCGCGGGTACTTGACGGGCAAGGATCGGTGGGCGCTGGGCAGGTTTGTGGTTCCGGCGGCGAGGCTGGGGGAGTTTACGGCGTCGTTCAAGGAAGTGTGCTGCGAGGAGCGGGAGCCGGTGTGGGGGCTGAGCGTGCTAGGGTCGGGCGACGTTGCTGCCGACGCCGCAGCGATGGAGGTGGTGCCGCGCGGGATCGTTCGCGTGGAGTGCGTGGAGGTAAAGGCCGGTTCCGTTGCAGACGCGGAGAAGCGGCTGAAAGGGTGGTTGGGGCCGGCGGTGTATGTGGAGTTTGCGCCGGGCGAGGCGGGAGCGATGCTTCCGGTGCTGGGGCGGTTTGCGGCGCGGGGCCCAGTCCAGTCCCAGATTGGGGCCAAGATTCGGGCCAAGATTCGAACCGGCGGGGTGACGGCGGAGGCGTTTCCGACGGTGGAGCAGGTGGCGGATTTTCTGGTGGCGTGCGCGCGGGCGAAGGTGGGGTTCAAGGCGACGGCGGGGCTGCATCATGCGGTGCGCGGCGGGTACAAGCTGACGTATGAGCCGGAGAGCGCGCGGGCGGTGATGCACGGGTTTGCGAATGTGTTTCTGGCGGCGCTGCTGGCGTGGCGCGGCGAGGATGCCGAAGCGGTAAGGACGACGCTGGCGGTGGAAGACGCGCGGGAGTTTGTGTTTGGAAAGCGGCGCGTGCAGTGGCTGGGGTTTGACGCGGGCGTGGACGAGATTGAGACGATGCGGCGGGAGTTCGCGGCGAGCTACGGGTCGTGCTCGTTTGAGGAGCCGGTGGCGGAGGCGAAGGCGCTGGGATGGCTGTGACGAAGAGCTGGGTGGAGGGTGCAGAGGGGTCGGATTTTCCGGTGGAGAATCTGCCGCTGGGTGTGTTCCGGCGGGCGGACGGCAAGGCCTGCGTGGCGACGGCGATAAGTGAGTGGGTTTTGGATCTGCGCGGAGCGGCAGATGCGCATGTGATTCCGGGGCAGATTGCGGTGGCGTGCAGGGAGAACACGCTGAACCGGCTGATGGCGATGGGCGGGGAGGGGTCGCGCGCGTTGCGGGCGTGGCTGATGGATCTGCTGACAGACGAGAATGCGCGGCCGCGGGTTGAGCCGCTGCTGGTGAAGCGGGCGGACGTACAGATGCTGTTGCCGGTGCGCGTGGGAGATTACACGGATTTTTATGCTTCGGTGTATCACGCGACGAACGTGGGGAAGCTGTTCCGGCCGGAGAATCCGCTGCTGCCGAACTACAAGTGGGTGCCGATTGGGTATCACGGAAGGGCGAGCTCGATTGTGGTGAGCGGGACGGATGTGAAGCGGCCGGATGGGCAGCGGAAGGCTCCAGATGCGGATGCGCCGACGTTTGGGCCAAGCCGCATGCTGGACTATGAGCTGGAAGTGGGCTGCTATGTGGGTGAGGGAAATGGGCTGGGCGAGGCGGTTCCGCTGAAGGAGGCGCGGCAGCATATTTTCGGGCTGTGCCTGGTGAATGACTGGTCGGCGCGGGACGTTCAGGCGTGGGAGTATCAGCCGCTGGGGCCGTTTCTGGCGAAGAACTTTGCGACGACGGTGTCTCCGTGGGTGGTGACGATGGAGGCTCTGGAGCCGTTTCGCGTGGCGGCGTTTACGCGGGCGGAGGGTGATCCCAAGCCGTTGGCGTATTTGGATGACGCGGACGACCAGAGGCGCGGCGGGCTGGATGTGACGCTGGAGGTGTGGTTGCGGACGGCGCGTATGCGCAGCGAGGGCGCGGAGGCGGTGCGCGTGAGCCGGGGAAACATGCGCGACCTGTACTGGACGGTGGCGCAGATGCTGGCGCACCACACAAGCAACGGCTGCAATTTGCAGGCGGGTGATCTGCTGGCGACAGGGACGGTGTCGGGTGCGGAGGCGGGAACGCAGGGATGTCTGCTCGAGATCACGCGGCGCGGGGCCGATCCGTTGGAGCTGCCGAATGGGGAGAAGCGGACGTTTCTGGAGGATGGAGACGAGGTGATTCTGCGCGGGTACTGCGAGCGCGAGGGCCATGCGCGGATTGGGTTCGGGGAGTGTGTGGGGCGGGTGGTCGGTTAGCAATGTCCGCTTGGAAGCTGGCAGTCAATCGTTAAAAACCGGCTGATGGGTGAAGCGGTGATCCCCCACATCTCGAAGAGATGTGAGGCGCAACCCGGCAAGAGTTCCCGGTAATATTATGGCGAAGTCCATCGGAGGAACTCTGGAATGCCTGATGACTATAGCTACCGTGACGCAAGGCTTTCGATGTGGCAGGCGGCCGTTGGCGAGCTGCAGCGCAAGTACGACAAGGCAGCGGCGGATGTCGCTGCTCTCCGCGCGACACCGACGCGGCCTGCGGCGCTTGCTCCAGAGGACGAGCTGATGCGTCCGGTTCACTTTGTCGCCCGCGCAGCAAAAGACGCAGGGAAGCCCTTCGATTTTCTGGTGCATGAAGTGAAGAAGGTGGGGCTGGACATCGAGGCAAAGTTCGATCCCCTGAAGGATTGCGCCGAAGCGGCTGCGAATTTCCTGCGGACTGAACTGGACGGCAATGAGGCGGACTCGGAGCTCTACGCGGGAGAGCTGAAGAAATCGGTGTGCGACGATGCAGGATGGGCCGAGTGCCTGACGACCTACCTTGGATACAAGGCGCTGCTGAAGAGCCCCGTGTACCGGCCGAACGAGAATGTAGTGGTCGATTTGGGCACGAAGACCAGGCTGGCGATTCTGGGCGACTGGGGAACGGGCGAAGAGGTTGCGATTAATTTGTTGCAGCAGGTTGCGGCGCTTAAGCCGGAGGTGCTGCTCCACCTTGGGGACGTGTACTATGCGGGGACTCAGCATGAGGCGGAGTACAACTTTCTCGATATCTGCCGGTCGGAGCTGGGCGACATCCCGATCTATAGCTTATGTGGCAATCACGACATGTACTCCGGTGGACAAGGCTACTACTGGCTGCTCGATCAGATAGGGCAGAAGGCCAGCTATTTTTCCCTGTATAACGACGACTGGCTGTTTGTCGCGATGGACACCGGGTTTCACGACAACAATCCGCTCAACGTCTCGACCAATATGACGAAGCTGGTCGAACAGGAGAATTGGTCGGAGACGTCGTGGCTTCTGAAGCAGATTGCGCAGGCTGGTAACCGAAAACTGGTTCTGCTGTCGCATCACCAGCTCTTCTCTCCGTTCAGCTCGGTAGGGTCAGTGGATGCAGAAGCCTATGCTTACAATCCGAACCTTTATGCGATCTTCGCGCCGCTGCTGCCCAAAGTGGAGTGGTGGTTCTGGGGGCATGAGCACACGCTGGGAATCTTTCCACCTTATATGGGGCTGAGGCGCGGGCGGTGCGTAGGGGCGTCGGCGGTGCCGGTGTTCAGCGACCAACAGCAATATGCCACGGCCGGTGGACTGAAGACGCTGAACGACATGCCGATGCCGACATGGGACCCCAATGGGGTTCTGGGCACCACCGATAACATGTACAACAATTGTTTTGCGATGATGACGTTGAACGGCGCGTCGGCAACGGTTGAGTACTACGAGGTTCCGCTGCTGCAAGCGGCGCGGAAGTTCAACGTGGTGGATGTAGTGTGAGGGAGTTGCTGGTTGGGGCGGTCAAGAAACGGTGATTATGCCGCCACGACCTCCACACCGCGAGAGGCCGCTTTCTTCTTGCGGCTTACGACGATCTTGACGTCGCAGCCGAGGCGGACGAGGCAGTCCATCATCTTTGCTTCGCTGATGCCGCGGAATTGTCCTCGCAGCATCTTCGAAAGCTTGGGTTGAGTCAGCCCCATGATCTTTGCTGCCTCCTGCTGGCTCCAGCCACGCTCGTGGAGGATGTTTGCGATCTTCACGACAAGCTGAGCTTTTACCAGCATCTCGGGCGCATCGGAGAAACCGAGTGCTTCGTATGCGTTTTTGGTAGTCGGTGCTTTGCTCATCATGCGCCTCCTTTTGACTGCGCTTCAGCTTCTTTCAGACGAACGCGAATTAAATCAAGTTCACGCTTCGTCGTCTGGATTCCGCGCTTCGATTTCTTCTGAAAACAATGCAGTACATATACTGCCTCAGCAAATCTCACAGTGTAGACAGCGCGGTATGTGTCTCCACGCGAGTCCTCGACAACCTCCAAAACGCCAGCAGAACCGAATCCTCTAAGCGGCTTTGCATCGGGATGAAGCAATCCAATTTGTGCCTAATACAGGGCAAATCCAAATACCTGCTGCACTACATCCGGCATAGCCATCAAGTCCTTTTTAGATGAACCTATCCAACGCAAGGGCCTGAGCGACTGCTGCATACCTAATTATGCCCAAATGGATATAAGACGTCCAGTCTTCTGTCTGCATTTGTGAGGTAGGTTCGATACCATAGAGACTCACACCTTATTGAACAGAGAGAGCATACGTGGCGGGACGGGATTTGAAGGTTGCATTGCTGGGGTTTGGGACGGTGGGCAGTTCGGTGGCGCGGATTCTGGGTGATCTGAAGCCGCAGGGGCTGAAGCTCACGCACATCTACAACCGCAATGTGGCGCGGAAGCGGGCGGAATGGGTCCCGGCGGACGTGGTGTGGACGGAGAAGATTGACGACGTCCTGAGCTCGGATGTGGACATTGTGGTGGAACTGGTGGGTGGGCTTGATCCGGCGGGCGATTGGGTGTGGAAGGCGCTCGGTGCGGGCAAGTCGGCGGTAACGGCGAACAAGAAGCTGATTGCGTTCCACGGAATTGAGCTCGAAAAGCTGGCGCGGGCGAAGGGCGGTTTTCTGCTGTACGGCGCGGCGGTTGCGGGCGGGATTCCGGTGATTCCGGGGCTGCAACAGGGGCTGGCGGGCGACCAGATTACGCGCATTGAAGGGATTCTGAACGGGACGTGCAACTTCATTCTGAGCAAGATGGAGGGTGGCGCTGAGTTCGCGGATGTGCTGAAGGAGGCACAGGCGCTGGGCTATGCGGAGGCGAATCCGACGGAGGATGTGGATGGCTATGACGCGCGGGCGAAGCTGGTGATTCTGTCGCGACTGGCGCTCAGGGTGGACCTTGAACCGGAGGAGATTCCCTGCCGGTCGATTACGGAAGTGGCGGCGATAGATTTTGAATACGCGCGGGAGCTGAACTGCACGATCCGGCAGATTTCGCGTGCGGAGATTCGCCCCACGGGCGAAGACCTGTCAGTGGGAGCCCCTAACTCTAAAAATAATGGCGATGTGCTGGCGAGCGTGGGGCCGATGCTGGTTCCGAAGGACTCGCCGCTGGCCTGGTCGCGGGGTACGGAGAACACGGTGCTGGTGAGCGGTCAGTATGGCGGCGATGTGGTGTTCTCAGGGCATGGCGCGGGCGGACATCCGACGGCGGTGGCGGTGGTGAGTGACCTGATCAACATTGCGCATGGGTCGCGCAAGGTGGAGCTGCCGAGCCGGAAGACGCCGATTGGCGGGGAGTTTCTGCTGCGGCACTCGATCCGCTTTGTGGTGCGCGACAAGCCGGGGATTATTGCGGAGATTGCACTGGCGCTGGCGGAGCAGAACATCAATATCGACGCAATCTTCCAGAAGCCGGGGTATGGAGCACTGAACCTGCCGTTTGTAGTGACGGTGGACCCGTGTGTGGCGTCGGCGCTGCGGCGGGCCCTGGACCGGATTGCAAAGATGGATTGCCTGCTGGAGAAGCCGTTCGACCTGCAGATTCTGGAGTAGTGTGGCGGAGCGGTTGGCTGGAGATGGGGCCGGTCAAGAGGCGGTCAGCGAACCGGGAACGAGATGGGCTGGCACCCGGCCGCGGCCGGGCGCGCAACTACTTTGCAGGGTGAGGCTAGGGGTGTTTGACGGGAGATTTGTTTTCCCTTTCGAGGTTGACTCCGTCGCGCTGAATGGCGGACTGGATGTTGGTCCAGACGGTGGGGCTGGGGTCGTGAAGAGGCAGCAACAGTTTGGCCTGCTGTGCGATGTATTCGAGGTCACGCACCAAGGCGGCGCAATTGCTGCAACTCCTGAGATGTTCATCGGCGCCTAAATCGGCACCCGACTCGAAGAGCTCAGGCAAACGTTCCTGAAAGTGTGCACAGTCCATTTTTGTCGTGTCTTTCGTGAATGATCTTTTATCCGTCATACGGCCTGCTCTTTGCGTTCGCCGGTGCGGAGCAACTCGCGGAGCTTCATGCGGGCCTTGTGGAGCTGGGACTTGCTGTTGCCGATGGAGCACGCGAGCATGTCGGCGATTTCGTTGTGTTCGTAGCCTTCGACGTCGTGCAGGACGAAGACCAGGCGGTAGCCGGGGGGCAGGTTTTCCACGGCGCGTTCGAGGGTGACACGGTCGATTGATCCTGCGAGAGTGAGGTCGCGTGCGCCAACGTCCTTGCGAGGACCGTCGTCCTGTACCGGCTCGAGGGATTCCTCAAGCGAGATCTGGGTCAGTCCCTTCTTACGCAGGTGCATGAGGACAACGTTTACGGCGAGGCGGTGCAGCCATGTGGAGAAGGCGGAGTCGCCGCGGAAGGTCCCGATTTTGCGGTAAAGCTGGAGAAATGCCTCCTGGGTGAGGTCTTCGGCTTCGGCAATATTGCCGAGCATGCGCAGACAGAGGGAGTAGACGCGGCGCTTATGGAGGGAGTAGAGCAATTCAAATGCCTCCGAGTCGCCGTTCTGCGCTTTGGTGATGGCTTCCGCTTCACCTTCGATGGGCGGATTGCGCCTCATGTGCTGATTGATCGGAATGGGCTCGGTATCACCGGTACTCATCCAAGCCTCCTTTTTTTTGTGCAAGAGAATTCCATCGAGTATAGCTCCTATCGCACTCGAGTGATTGCCATGCGAGGTTGGGGAAGTTTGATTCATGGGCAATGAAAAAAGGGAAACTGTTACGGTAAATCTTTAGGATGGATGGCCCGGAACGATGGAAGGGTTGCCTTTTCATGAACCTATGAACCGCGCATAGAGGCTGCGCGCAAGGGCCGCGTCGGTGGTTCCCTGCACAATGGCGCGGCCGTCGGCGAAGACGGTGAGGGTATGTTCGCCACGCGTAAAGCGAAGCAGAAGCTGGTTGAACCGGACCTGGCCATGCGGGCGGAGACGGGCCTCCAGAGCGGCGAGATCGACCGGGCGGTGGTGCTCATGGATCTGGACGGAGTTGCGTCCGCAGAGGGTGATGTGGGGACGGCCTTCGCCGCGGAGGTGACGGAAGTTGCGCGCGGCGCAGACTTCGCATGCGGGGTCGGGTGTGGCGGCGGAGACCTCAGACCACTCGTTGTTCCAGAGGTCGCAGGAGAGCAGGGTGCGGCGCATCGTTAAGGGCAAACCCGGCCCGGCCGGCAATTGCGAACCGGCGCGGGCCTGCGAGCCGGTAAGGAACTTGAGCGCCTCAGTAACGGCAATGGAGGCGGCAAAGTTGACGGCAGTATTGAGGATACCGGCGGTGTCGCAGGTTTCGACCGTACCGGAGGGCGGTTCAGGGAAGATGCAGGCCAGGCAGGCGGTTTCTCCGGGGATGATGTTCATGGAGACGGCGTAGGCGGCAACGGCGGCGGAGTAGATCCAGGGCTTGCCCTGCTCAACGGCATAGTCGTTGATGAGATAGCGGGTCTCAAAGTTGTCTGTTGCGTCGAGGATGATGACGGCGCCGGCGAGCAGCTGATGGATATTGCCGGGCGTGAGGTCGGCAACATGGGCGTGGACGGTAACATCGCTGTTGAAAAGGGCGATTTTACGGCGGGCTGCCTCGGCTTTGGGGAGCGCGTCACGGGCGTCGGCCTCGTCAAAGAGGACCTGGCGCTGGAGATTGCTTTCTTCGACGAAGTCGCGGTCGATGAGGGTGAGGGTTCCAATGCCGGCGCGGGCGAGAAGGCCGGCGGCAGCGGCCCCGGTGGCTCCGCAGCCGACGAGGGCGACGTGGGCGGCGGAGAGCCTTTCCTGGCCGGACTCGCCTATGCCTGGAAAGAGTAACTGCCGTGAGTATCGCTCCGGAACGGACGTGGAAGATGACGGCATGAATCTTTAGTATAAAAGGCGCGGGCAAGTGCACGGGCAGGGCGTGTTTTGGGGGCGATGCAGGCACAAAGCCACCAGAGGGGCGAGAGGACGGTTTGGGTTTATTGCGATCAGGGGTATTGCGAGCGCTGGGAGCTGGGATGGTCTGCATCCTTTCTGCGCTGCTTGCTCCCGGAGCAGCGCTGGCGCAGGAAACCGCCCCAGTTCCGACGGTGCTGGACGGACTGATGCAGCAGGTTCCGTCAGTTGAGGCGACGCAGAACCTTTCACCGGAGCGCCCAGCGGTTGCGACGAAGCAGGCGGCGACGGACAGTCTGCGAGCATGGGAGGGGTTGGAGGTGGTGGCGGTGGAGTTCAAGGGCGTGGACCGCTCGCGACTGGAGCCACTGCCGGGAGAACTGGCTTTGCAGCCGAACCACCCGCTGAGCTCGGAGAATGTGCGGGAGAGCCTTCGGCGGCTGTATGCGACAGGGCTCTACAAAGAGATATCGGTCGAAGGAGAGCGAAACGGCGATCAGGTGACGATCCGGTTTGACGGCACACCGCAACTGTTTTTAGGGCGGGTGACGGTGCAGGGGGTGAACAGCGACCTGCTGGCGAGCCAACTACAACGGGCGACCCGGTTGAATGCGGGCACGCGCTACGACAAGGCGAAGATGGACCGCGCGGGGGATCTGCTGCGTGAGACGCTGGAGGAAAATGGCTACTACCTGAGCAGCTTTGACGAAAAGCAGACGAAGCAGGTCGAAGATTCGCAAGTGAACATCCAGTACATCGTGAACCTGGGCAAGCAGGCGCGAGTGGGAGCAGTGCAGGTGCGGGGCAACCCGGGCATGACGGAAGGGGAGTTCCGCAAGAAGGGAAAGCTGCGGGAAGGCTCAAAGGTCACGCGGGACACGGTGAGCCGTGCCCTGAACAAGTTGAGGAAGAATTACGAAGAGAAGAAGCGGCTCGAAGCGAATGTCGCGCTTGAGTCGAAGAAGTTTGAGGCCCCGAAGAACCGGCTGAATTATGCCTTTGAGGCAAGCGAGGGGCCTAAGGTTGAGATTCACGTGGAGGGCGCGAAGCTTAGCCGTGGGAAGGTGAAGTCGCTGGTGCCGGTATATGAAGAAGGCACGGTGGACGAGGACCTGCTGAACGAAGGGAACCGGCGAATCCGGGACTACTTCCAGCGCGAAGGATACTTCAACGTGAAGGTGCAGCACACGCGCAGCGCGGAGGGCACCGGCGCCGCGGCGCGCACCGACATCACGTTTGATGTGCATCTGGGCGAACGGCGCAAGGTGAAGTCCGTGAAGGTCACAGGCAACCACTACTTCAGCAATGACGTGATCGATCCGCGCCTTTCTGTACAAGCGGCGAACCTGTTTATACGGCACGGGATGTACAGCCAGGCGCTGGTGGACAGCGATAGAAACGCGATCAGTGCGCTGTACCAAAGCAACGGCTTCAGCCATGTGACGGTGACTCCTCTGGTGAAGGAGATTCCGAAGGGGCCGGGGAACAAGATTCCGGCGCTGGAGGTGACTTATAAGGTCGATGAGGGCGTGCAGGACCGCATAGGGCGGTACCAGATCGAGGGAAATTCGCAGGTGCCGCTCAGTACGCTGAAGGGGTTGCTGAGCACGCAGGAGGGCCAGCCGTATTCGGCTGTGACGATTGAGGGAGACAGGGACTCGATCCTGACCTATTACTACAGCCACGGTTTCGACCATGCGACGGTGGGGCTGACGCAGGAGCCGGAGGGCAAACACCCGAACGTGATTGACATAACCATGCATGTGACGGAAGGCGACCAGATCTTTGTGAACAAGGTGCTGGTTTCAGGGCTGCACTTTACGCGTCCGTCCACGGTGGAACCATTTATCCAGATGAAGCCGGGTCAGCCGCTGAACCAGACGGAGCTGCTGCAGATGCAGCGCAGGCTCTACGATCTGACGCTGTTTAACGAGGTGAATACGGCGGTGCAGGACCCGGGCGGCGATGTGCCGCGCAAGAACGTACTGGTGCAGTTCAGCGAAGCGAAGCGGTGGGACCTGAGTTACGGTGTGGGCTTCCAGGCGCAGACGGGCAACCCCTCCACGAACTGCCCCAACACGGCGAGCCTGGTCCTGCTGGGACTCAATCCGGCGAAGTACGGGTCAAGCTGCAGCCCGAACGGGAAGACGGGCGCGAGCGCACTGGTGCTGTTTAATGTTTCGCGGATCAATTTGTGGGGGCGCAATCAGTCGGTTACGTTGCAGGCGCAGTATGGAACTCTGGAGCAGTCGGCCACCACGCTGTACTCTTACCCGCATATTTTCAATTCGAAGACGCTGAACTTCTCGCTGAGCGGAGGTTACACGAGCGCGCAGGACGTTACGACGTTCGCGGCGTCGCGGCTGGAAGGCACGGTGCGGTTTACGCAGCGGCCGGACCCGGTGAACACGATGCTGTACCAGTTCACATACCGGCGGGTGAAGGTGGATCCGAATACAGTGCAGGTTGCGCCGAATGAGATTCCGCTGGTGTCAGAGCCGGTGCGCGTAGGAGGGCCGGGGATCACGTGGATTCGCGATACGCGTAGGCCCACGGCGCTGGATGCGACCTCGGGAACATACACCAGCGTGGAGGAATTTACTACGGACAATATCTTCGCGTCCGAGGCCAACTTCAACCGCCTGGACATGACCAATTCGAGCTACTACAAGACCCACTTCGACCATATTGTTGTGGCGCGGAACACACGTTTCGGATTTGAGCGGGCGTTTGGCGAATCGAAGTACGAATACATTCCGCTGCCGGAGCGGTTGTATGCGGGCGGCGCACAGTCGCTGCGCGCGTACTCGATCAACTCGGCGGGGCCGCGCGACTCGCTGACCGGCTTTCCGGTAGGCGGCGCGGGAGTATTTGTGAACAGCACGGAGCTGCGGTTCCCGAATCCGACGCTGCCCTATTTCGGAAAAACGCTGGGGTTTGTGCTGTTCCATGACATGGGCAACGTGTTCAATAATTCGTCGGACATATGGCCGAGCTTTTTGCGGACGCGGCAGCCGCACAGCGCTACATGCAAGGACCTGAGCGCGACCGACCAGGAGAAGGTGACCAGGTCTTCGAGCACAAACACGACGGGCACCTGCGACTTCAATTACTTTACGGATGACGTGGGGCTGGGGCTGCGGTATCACACGCCGATCGGGCCGGTGCGACTGGACTTCAGCGTTACGCCTAATCCGCCTATCTATCCGGTGATTATTACGTATACCTCGGAGCCCACCGGGCCCTATGTGGGCCAGGCGGCGCACTTCAACTTCTTCTTCAGCATCGGTCAGGCGTTCTGATGAGACGGTATCTTGCATACGCGCTGTTGTTGCCGGTTCTGGCCGGAGGGGCAAGCCACGCGCAAAAGACGGCGGGAAGCAGCACCGATGGGAAATTTGTGACGCTCGACCATGTGGTAGCGGTGATCAACGGCGACGTGTTGCTGGAGAGCGATGTGGACGAGGAGATGCACTTTGCCGCACTGGAGCCGTTCCAGTTGAATGCGGGACAGGACACGCCTCAGGATGCGATGCGGCGGCTGATCAATCGCTCGTTGATTTTGCAGCAGATGAAAGAGCAACAGCAACTGAACCTGAATATTTCCGATGCGGAGGTGCAGAAGTCGCTCTGGAACCTGCGGACGCATTTGCCGCAGTGCGCGAAGTACGACTGTGAGAAGGAGGCAGGGTGGAAGGCGTATCTGACCGCGAATGACCTGACGCAGGCTGAAGTGGAGTCGCACTGGAAGCAGCGGATGAAGATTCTGCGGTTCATCGATCTGCGGTTCCGGACCGGCATACGAATCCCCGAGGAGAGTATTGCGGATTACTACAAGAAGACGGTTGTCCCGGCCTTTGAGCAGCATAGCGAGGCAGCCCCGCCGCTGGCCGATGTGTCGTCGCGAATTGAGGAAGTGCTGCTACAGCAGCAGGTCAACGGACTGCTGCAGGACTGGCTGAAGAGCCTGCGGAGCGAGGGCAGCGTGCGGATTCTCGATCCTGCGTATGCGCCTGTGATGAACGAGCCCGGCGAGAACAAGACGGACGAGGATGAGTGAGGCGATGAGCGACGAAACCAAACCCAACGCTACTCCTCCGGAGGGCCAAGCTACGCGGAGAAGCCGCAGAGCGCTGTGGCAGGCTGCGGCGGCAATCGTGGTGGTCGTTGTTGCCGTGGCGGGTGCGGCGGTGTGGTATGCGGGTACGGCTCAATTTGAAAATCTGGTGCGGGGCAAGGTGGTTGCAGAGCTGGAACGGATGACGGGGGGGCGCGTGGATCTGGGCGCGTTCCACTGGCACCTGCTGCACCTGGAGTTCACGGCGGACAACCTTACGATTCATGGGCAGGAAGCGCCGGGACAGATTCCGTATGCGCACGTTGACCGGCTGTATGTGCGGCTAATGGTCATATCGTTTTTCCGGCACGAGATCGGGCTGGATTATCTGGAGGCAGACCGTCCTGTGATCCATCTGATTGTGTACCCGGACGGCACAACGAACCAACCGCATCCGGTAACGCGTGAGCTGAGCCAGACGTCGGGGATCGATACGATTTTCGACCTGAAGATCAACCAGGCCGAGTTGCGCGATGGCGTAATGATCCTGAATGAGCGGAGCATCCCATTCAACGCCGCGGCAAAGCAGGTAGGCATGAACCTGGAGTACAGGCCGGCGATCCGCCTGCACGGGCATGAGCTCTATGTGGGCACGGTCCACGTTGAAGACCTGACTTTGCAGCGCGGCAAGGCGTCGATGGAGCACTCGGTGATGGACGCGGAGGTGGATCTGGAGCGGAACCAGCTGATGCTGCGGTCGCTCACCGTACAGACGGGCAAGCAGAATCTGGCTCTGAGCGGAATATTGACGAACTTTGCGAATCCGACGTGGAAGTTCCAGGCAAAGGGCAGCGTAGAGCTTGCGGAAGTCGAGGCGCTGAGCGACGTTCCGGGGCTGAGCGTGGGACGAGTGGAGCTGGAGCTGCACGGGAGCGGAACGCTCACGGCCTTTACGGTGGACGGGAAGGGCCAGATCAGCGACGCGGCTTACGACGCGGGATCGATCCACCTGACCGGAGTGAATGCGGACACACGGCTGCACGTTACGCAGGATGAGCTGGCGCTGAGCGATATGCGCGGGTGGCTGGCGCAGGGCGGCTACGTTCAAGGCGAAATGCACGTGACGCATTGGCTGCCGGGTGTGCAAGGAGCAGCGACGAAGACGGAGGCACAGCGGGGGACGATTCGCGCGCAAATCCATGGGATATCGCTGGCCTCGGTTATGGCGGTAGTAGCTCCGCCGCGCTACGCTGACCTGGGCTTTGCCACACAGGCCGACGGGCCGGTAACTGTGGACTGGACGGGCAATCCGGAGAATTTTGTGACCTCGGCCCGGGTGACGCTGACACCGCCGCTGAAACCTAAGGCGGGGCGGATCCCGATGTATGGAACTGTGGATGCCCAGTACTCGAACCCGACCGGGACGGTTTTGGTCCGCAGCCTTGATGTACGCACGCCGGACTCGCGGGTGCAGGTGACGGGGCCGCTCGGAGTGTATCCGATTACGAGGCGTTCGAACCTGCAGGTATTGGTTACAACGGCGAACCTTGCGGAGTTCGACCGCGCGCTGACGACGCTGGGCGTGGAGTTCAACGGCAGGAAAGGCATCAATGCGCTGCCGGTGGCGCTGCACGGCAAGATGAGCTTTGAAGGGACGCTGACGAACAGCGTTTTGTCTCCGGATGTGAAAGGACACCTGTCGGCGACGGATTTGAGCGTGACGTATTCGAATCCGCGGAAGCAGGAAAACACAGCGGAGCAGGAGATGGCGAGCGTTGCGCAGGAGCACACGATCCATCTGGATTCGGTGGATGGCTATGCGGAGTACTCGAGCAAGCGGATTGCGGTGACTGGGGCGGTAATGAAGCACGGCCCGACGGAGATTCATTTGTCGGGCGAGTTGGATGCGCATGCGGTCACGCCACGGCGTTATGAGTTTGACGGGCAGTCGGCGATTCGCGCGAATGTGAACGTGCGGGACGCGAGCATTCAGGACCTTTCCGCCGCCGCAGGCGAGGAGCTGCCGGTAACGGGGACGCTGGATCTGCGGGTGCATGCGGGAGGCGTGCTGGACGATTTGAATGGCGGCGGGCATCTATCGGTCAAAGGTGGAGCCATCTACGGGGAGCCGTATACGAACCTGAGCACAGACGTGGAGTTTGCAGGTCGCGAGGTGGATGCGGCGAACTTGGTTTTTGTAGAGGACGGCGGAGAGATTACCGGAAGCGGCGGGTACAACCTGCAGACGGAGGCGTACCACTTCAATGCGCGAGGGTCAGGGTTTGAGCTGGCGCGGATCCAGCGGCTACAGTCCGGCCAGTATCCACTGGCGGGCAACGTGGCGTTTGAGGCACAGGGCAATGGGACTCTGCGCGCCCCAAATGTGCAGGCGAACCTGCACATAACGAAGGTAAACCTGGACAATGCGGCCAGAGGCACGATTGAGGTCGAGGCCCATACGCAAGGGCGGACGCTGATGACGCATCTGCGCGCAAATTTTTCGGACGCGCAGCTGGAGGCGAATGCGCAGACGCAACTGGAAGGGGACTTTCCGACACAGGCGCAACTAACACTGACCAACGTGGATATGAATCCTGTACTGAGCGCGCTGAATGTGCAGGGGATTGCGGTGAAATCTCCAGTTGGCGCAGTGGTCCACTTGAATGGGCCGCTGGGCGAGCCACGCAGGATCAATGGCGATATTCAGGTGCAACAGATGGCAATGTCGCTTGCAGGAGTTCCACTGAAGAGCGATGGGGCGATCCATGCGACGCTGACGGACGGAAGAGTGCACATGGACCTGCTGCACATTACGGGCGAGGACACAAACCTGCGCGCGCAGGGATCGATTGGAGTGCTGCCAGAGAGGCATGACCTGAACGTTGTGGCCAACGGGTCAGTGAATATGAAGCTGGTGGAGTCACTGGACGCTGACCTGACCGGGACCGGGCATGTGGACTTCAATATGCAGGCGAATGGGACCCTTGAGCATCCGAGCATGACCGGAAACGTGAAATTCACGAATGTGTCGGTTGCGCTGCAGGATTTTCCGAACGGGCTGAGCCAGATGAACGGGACGCTGGAGTTTGACCAGGACCGGCTGGACGTGAAGAGCCTTACGGCGATGAGCGGAGGGGGGAAGCTGACGCTGGGCGGATTCCTGACGTATCAGCAGGGGCTGTACGGCAACCTGACGGCGACTGCGCAGAACGTGCGGATCCGCTACCCGCAGGGCGTAAGCTCGATGGCGACCGCACAGTTGCGGCTGCAGGGCACAAGCAAGTCTACGCTGCTGAGCGGCACAGTAACGATTACGAGGTTTGCGGTGGGGAGCGGGCTGGACCTGACGGCGTTCAGCAGATCGGCCGGGGGTGTGTCGCTGCCGCCGGACATCAATTCGCCGTCGAACCGGGTGCGGCTGGACATACATGTTGTCTCTGCGCCGCAGCTCGACTTTCAGAACTCGTTCGCGAAGCTGGCGGGCGATGTGAATTTGCGCGTGCGGGGAACACTGGCGCAGCCTACGGTGCTTGGAAGAATCTCAATCAGCGAAGGCAGCGCCACGTTTGCAGGCACGAAGTATGAGCTGCAACACGGCGACATTTATTTCTCGAACCCGATACGGATTGATCCGACGATTGACCTGAGCGCGACGGCGCGGGTGGAGGACTACGACATTACGGTCGGGTTGACGGGGACGGCATCGAACCCGGTGCCGACGTTCCGGTCGGAGCCCCCGCTGTCGGAGCAGGACATCTTCTCGCTGCTGGCACTGGGCCGCACGCAGGAAGAACAGCAAATATACTCGAACCAGCTGTCGCAGGCAGGCGCGAACTCGGCCGCGAACGCCCTGCTGGGCGGCGCGCTGAATGCCACGGTGAGCAACCGCATTCAAAGCCTGTTTGGCGGCGGGAGCGTGAAAATTGATCCCACGTATATAAGCGGAGTGGGCAACGCAACAGCACGCATTACTGTGGAACAGCAGATATCAAAGAACGTGACGCTGACGTATGCGACCAATGTGAACTCGACAGCAGAACAGTTGATTCAGGGGCAGATCAACCTGACGCAAAACCTGTCGATTGTAGGGGTACGCGATGAGGTAGGCGTGTTCAGCATGCTGATCAAGTTGCGGCGCCGCTACAAGTAGGGCTATCTGGCGTTGGAGATTTGCGGCTGGTGGGCGGAAGCTGCGGGCGGCGGTGCAGGCATGGCGTAGGGCGTGACTGAGACGGGGGACTTGTCCGGTTGGACGAGCCAGACGGTGCGGTTTTTGTAGTAGTGGATCAGGTCGAGGTTTTGCGCAGAGCCCATGTCGCGCGCCCAGATGACCTTGGAATCGTTGATGTCGGCGGCGTTGTAAACCCACTCGTCCGTAGGGTCGTGATCAGGCGAGTAGTGCACGATGGCGAGCTGGCCGCCGGGCATCTGGTCCAGCTGGTCTGCTACACGAACGCGTGCTGTTCCCGAGGGGCCCGGGCCGTACCACTCGGCGGCCCATTCGCCGCCCTTGTTCTGGGCGAGCCGGATGTGCAAAGGGGCGGCGAAAACGCGGACAACGCCGAGCAGGAGGCAGAGCGCGACGGTGAATCGAACGAGAGCCAGTCCGACGGGATTGTCTGCCGGACGCCAGAGCCTGAGGTGGCGCATGGCCTGCACGCCGAGCACATAGAAGACGGCAACGAAGACTCCCAGGTAATAGGGGATAAAAAATATCTCCATGGATGTGCCGGCAATGAGAATGAGGATGCAGAGAACGAGGAACCGAACGCGGCGATCGAGGAGCACGCGCCGCAGCATGAAGAGCGGCGGCAGGAGAAGAGCGCCTGCATAGAAGTAAAGGACGCGACCGTAGCGGATGAAAAGATCGGGCAGGAAGTTGCGAACGCTGTGAACCTGCCGGTAGGTGTTCATCTCGACCCGAGTGTAGTACTCCTCAAGAAGTTTGTGCCGGTACACAGGCCGAGGGCGCAGCGGCTGCCAGAGAAAATATGGGGCCATGGCGTACTCGGCACGGTTGAGCTTGTAGGGAGGTGTAAACGGGCTTCCGAAGACGCGGTAGTTGTAATAGCCCATCCATGCGACTCCAGCGAGAATAAGCAGGCAGGGAATTGCCATACGCTGCAGAAGCACAGCGGTTGGAGGTCGATTCTTGCCAAAGAATGCCCAGCGAAAGAGCAGGACCGCTATAGGGATGCAGAGCAGGGCGCCCTCATACGGTCGCGATATGCCGAGTAGCACGACTCCGAGGGCCATAAGCAGGCCGTCGCGGAGGCGCAGGTGCTTCATAAAACGCGGGAGTGCTCCGAGCGCGAGCGCTCCGCCGAGCGTAGTGACGGAGCCGGCGCCGGAGTAGGTATTGATCCAGCAGCTGAATAGCGCCAGACGGACGATGGCGATGGTGGTTCCGAGCAAAGCCCACGCGGGCGGAAGCCAGCCCTGCAAGGCCCAGCATAGTGCAGAGCACATGAGGGCCGTGACGAAGAGTAGTCCGAACCAAGGGTGTCCGGTGAGCAGCTTGCCTGCGGCAAGAACGAGGCCCTGCGCTGGGAAATACACGGACTGGTACGTCGGCTTCATGGAGACGAGCAACGTCTCAAAGTGCGTCCACATGGCGGGAGTGGGGTTGGCGAGGCGGCCGTGGGCGAAGGTGTCAGCAGCGAGCAGAAAACTGAAGTCGTCCTGAATGAAAGGATGTGGAACCGGGCAGAAAGGCAGGATGGCGAGGCGCAGTAGGAAGGCAGCAACGCCGGCAATGACAACACAAAGGCGTCTTTTGCGGGCCAGCCGTGCAAAGACGCGTTCCGCACGAGTAAAGATACGCGAGCCGAGTGTGGGAAAGGCGAATGCTATGGCAACGGCAATTGCCGTAAGGCAGCCTTCGATCATCATGAGCGATGGGCCGTGTCTTGATAGAGCAAGCGGAGTCATTTTTGATCACTAGGATAAGGTGTGATCTTTGGTGGATTAGCATCAGGTTGCACCAGCCAAACGGTGCGGTTCTTGTAGTAGCGAATGAGTTGAAGGTTCTGCTCGGGGCCCATGTCGCGTGCCCAGATGACCTTGGAGTCATTGATGTCAGCGGCGTTGTAGACCCATTCATCGAGCGGATTGTGGTCCTGAGAATACTGGACGATTACGAGTTGCTTGCCGGGCAGGTGTTCCAGATGGGCTTCAATCCGGGCGCGTTCCGCACCGAACGGGCCGGGGCCGTACCAACTGTCACTCCAGTTGGAGGGAGGCCACTCGGGCAGCATGAGGTGAAGCGGCTCCGCGTACAACCGCAATCCACCCATGAAAACACAGATGACTACGATGAGCCTTACGAGGGTCATGCCGACCGGCTGGTGGCCCGGGCGCCAGACGCGCAGATGGCGCACGGCCTGAAGGCCGAGCGCATAAAAGATCGCCGTGAAAGGGGCGAGGTAATGAGGGATAAGAAATACCTCTATTGCCAAGCCGGCCATGAGCAGATACATGCAGAGGACGAGGAAGCGGACGCGACGATCCAAAAGCACACGTCGCACCATGATGAGCGGGGGGATCAGTGCAACGCCAGCGAACATCAGGATTCCGACGACTGCCTTTAGCAGGGTCGTGGGTAAAAATCTGGAAAGGCTATGGATTTCTCTGTAAGGGATAAGCTCATTTTTGACGTAGAACTCCCTCATTACCCTGTGCCGATAGATGGGCTCAGGCCGGGCCGATTGCCAGACAAAGTATGGAGCCATGGCATAGGTTGCGCGGTCGATCTTGTAAGGCGGGGTCAGCGGATTACCGAAGGCGCGATAGTCGTAGTACCCCATCCATGCGCCTGCCGCAATGATAAGGAGTAGAGGCAGGGCTGCGCGCCGCATCAGTATGGTCGCAGGCGGTCTGGTTTTCCCGAATAAAACCCATCGCCCTAGAACGACGGCCACAGGCAGGCAGAGCAGCAAACCCTCATAGGGCCGGCTGGTAGCAAGCAAAATGATCCCTATGGCCATTAGTATCCCATGTCGGAGCTTTGCGTCGCGCATCAAGCGCGGCAAGGCACCGAGGACCAATGCTCCTCCAAGAGCGGTAATGGAGCCTGCTCCCGTGTAGGTGTTGATCCAGTAGCTGAAAAGCCCGAGGCGCAAAATCGCAATGAGGCCACCGAGCAGCGCCCAGCGGGACGGCAGCCAGGCTTGCAGCATCCAGCAGATGGCGGCGCACATCAGGGCAGTCATGACCAAGATGCCGTACCATGCGTGTCCCGCAACCACCTTTCCAGCCGCCATGACCAGCCCCTGCGACGGAAAGTACATCGACATGTAGGTGGGCTTCATCGTGATGTGGAAGCTCTCAAAATGGGTCCACATCACGGGAGTAGGGTTGGTCAACCTGCCCGAAGCGAATGTATCGGCGGCGAGGAGAAAACTGAAATCATCCGGTCCGAAGGGATGAGGAATAGGGCAGAACGGAAGGATGGCCAGTCTGAGAAGGAAGGCCGATATTCCTACGATCACAACGGACAAGCCCCGTTTTTCCGCAAGTCGTCCAAAGGCGCGCTCAATTCGGCGGAAATATTTGGAGCCGAGCGTGGGCCAGCAGAATGCGACTGCGACCGCGATAGCGGTAAGTCCGCCCTCGATCATGGTAAGTGGGGAGACTTGCTGGGGAGCGGAGGACACCATCATGTTGGATATGCTTTTTATTCAGGTGCTGCAGTTATGGTCTTTGGGCAGCTTCAGAATAATACGCCAGCAATATTTTTCGCCCGCTCGTGTCGTAGCGGGGCAACTTTGCGATTCCCAGTTTGTGGGCCACAAAGCCGGCTGTTGTTTGCAGTACACCGAGACCGTATTTGGTGCTGCGCCTGAAATTGATCGACGAGGCTTCCTTGAAATACTTGGTGGGGCAGGAGATCTCGCCAATTCGGTAACCGAACATGACGGACTGCGCGATCATCTGATTGTCAAAAACGAAGTCATCGGAGTTTTCAAGCAGCGGAAGCGTTTGCAGGACCTCGCGCGAAAAGGCGCGGTAGCCGGTGTGGTACTCGGAGAGCTTGACGCCAAGGAAGAGGTTCTGGAAGGCGGTGAGCAGGCGGTTGGCGACGTACTTGTAGAGGGGCATTCCGCCCTTGAGGGCGCCTCCGCCCAGAATGCGGGAAGCCAGCACGACGTCATATACGCCACTGGAGACCATCCCGGCCATGGCTGAAACCAGAAGTGGTGTGTACTGGTAGTCGGCATGGACCATGACGACGATGTCGGCGCCGGCACGCAGGGCTTCTCGATAGCAGGTTTGCTGATTGCGGCCGTAGCCGTAATTTGAGTCGTGGACGAAGGTCTGTATGCCAAGCTTTTCGGAGAGGCTCGCGGTATTGTCGCTGCTGGAGTCGTCGACGAGGATTTTAATGTCGACGATATCGGGTAACTCGCGCACAGTCTGTTCGAGAGTCTTTTCGGCGTTGTAGGCCGGCATTACGACTGCGATGCGCTTTCCGTCGATCATTTAGTTTCCCGGGAATAAATTAATGAATTGTGGTTACAAGATCCAAGGGAGAGACAATTGGGAAGTGTGCGGCTTCCAAACTATCTCTCCCTCAGGGTATGAAGCCCAAAGACCATAGAGCGGGTTTGCTCCCAGCGGTCTCTTCGATATAGAAACTATGTGACGTACGTGTTGAGGGTGGTGCCAACGGTGCTGAATGCCTGGTTGATGGCAGCAGCGAGGGTGGACATGCCTGCGGTTGCGCCGAACGCGACGAGAGCCACGAGCAGAGCATACTCGATCAGGTCCTGACCTTGTTCGTCGGACAGAAGCGTCCGAAGCTTGATTGAGAGAATTAGCAGTTTATCTTTCATTGAAGTTCTCCTGCGACGCATGAGTTTAATTGAACTAAAGTCACCTCTATTTTTCTGTAGCACGATTCCTACAGAACTTTCCTGGTAAACTCTGCGACATAAGCGTGGGGTAGACACGCCAAGACAGTGCAGGTCGAAGGCGCGTCTCGTTAGTCATCAGACTTTACGAATCATCCCAGCAAAAAAAACCAAGTAAATAATGCCAGAAAGCCTTTGTCTGTCGGTTTATTACTTTTTGGGGGGAGGACGAGGCAGATAAGAGCGTTTGCGCTGATCTGACTCGTCTTGATCGCAAAAAGTTGAAAAAAAACTATGTCACGTACGTGTTGAGGGTGGTGCCAACCTGGCTGAAGGCCTTGTTGATGGCGGCAGCGAGGGTGGACATACCGGCGGTTGCGCCGAATGCGACCAGGGCCACGAGTAGGGCATACTCGATTAGGTCCTGACCTTGTTCGTCGGACAGAAGCGTCCGAAGCTTGATAGAGAGCATCAAGAGTTTATCTTTCATTAGAGTTCTTCCCCATAAAGATGAATTGGGCTCAGCCTAACTGACTGCGTCCGCAGATACTAAGGCAACTACAGGGCCGTTCCTGGGTCCAGGTAAATGATTTGATAACAGTGGCTTGCAGGGCGTGTGGATTTGCGGAGTGTACACGGCAGTTTACATACGTGCCCAAAAGGGCATGCTGCGTATACATGAACGCTCTTTTTGTCCGTTACCTAAGTGTTTTGTTTGTGTTTGAGGCAGGAACTAAGGCACGATTGTGGCAATTAGGGAGCCCCCAAGGCTGCGCTGGAGGGGAGTCCGAAGACCATACCGAGGGCTTCATGCCGCTGATCCTCAGATTTCAGCCACAGGTTCTGCTGGAATGAGCTCAAGTCGATCGCCAACTATGGTTTGCGATCGATCAATGACCCCGGCAGGCAGCTCAATAATCGAGTGCGCGGAGAGGCAGGCGGAGAGCCTCCAAGGAGAAACATTGCGGCGGACCTTTTTCACCGTGCTCTTTCGATCGATGTAGATGAGATCGATGGGGAACTTCATGAAGAAGGTGTGGACGGACTCGCAGGGCACAATCCAAAGGCCGCCGCCATCGGGCAGGCCGGTACGCCCGAGCAGGCCCTTCCGACGGGCCGCGCTGGCGGTGGCAATCTCTGCGCGAGTTGCGAGATCGGTGGAGCGAGTAAGATTGATGATTCTGAGCCGTGCTTCAGGGTCTATCCGATTGCCTGGGCTGTTGCCAGAGGGGGAGCTGCGCAGGGGATCCATTGGCGTTTACCTTTCGTCATTCAATAAGGCGCAGAGAAAGTTTGAGTTCATGATCGAACTCATGATCAAGGCGCTGTGCAAGGAGCAAGTCTAATAAGCATGATCGGCAGGAGTCGCATTGGGTAGGTCGATCTGCGAATCTGGGCTGGTTTCAGGCTCGAATCCACGCGTTGCGTACAGGAACCAGGCGAGCCAGGTTACTGGTGTCCACATATACGCGCGGGAATCCAGAACGGCGTGAGTTCCCAGGACCACAGCCAGCGCAATTGTGTTAACGACCAGAAGCGCCCAGGCTGAGTACTTACTTCTTCCGCGCAAAGTGAGAGCATAGAGGATGGACGGCAGAAGTACGACTTCGTCGGTGAAATAACCATACGGCGAAGCCAGAACCGTAATGATCATAAGCAGCATGCCGTGGACCCGCCAGTTCCATACATGCTTTCTCCGCAAGTAGTACCAAATCCCCCAGGCAGTGGCGCATACGGAAGGCACAAAGAGCAGCCAGAAGGCCCGGACATCAATCATCATGCGGAAGAGCATGGACGCGGTTGGAAGGAAGCTCTGCTGGATTTTGTATCCGCGAAACATGGTGATGTAGTGGGTCCAGATATGCGGATCAAAGTAGACCGAGAAGAGGGTGGATGCGGCGAGAGCAGCAAGGCCGCCGGCAAGCAGGGAGTAACAGCGACGATAGATGCAGTCAACCAGCAGCACGAACCAGAAGACTAAAAACAGGTGTGGCTTGATTGCCATGAGGAGCAGCGAGGCACCGGCGAAAAATGGGCGATTGCGATAGAAATACAGGAAAAGGCAAAATCCGAGCAGGAGAAAGGTCGAGCTCTGGCCCATGATGACGGTTGCGACTGCGGGGGCAAAGACGTAGGCCATGGCGCGGTCACCCGCGCGGATGCGAAGCAGCCAGGTCGAGGCGACGACACAGCCGGCAGTGGCAACCGTCCAGAGAAACAATCCAGTGCGAAGGCCGACGAGCCCGAGAGGGGCGATGAGAAACAAAGCCCAAGGAGGATTCAGCATAATGATCGGGCGGCTGTCCTGGAACCCCTGGGCCCTTTCCAACGCCATGACGCCAGAAGGGGAGTACGGATTGGCATGGTGAAGAAGAAGCTTCCCTGAGCACCAGTACTCAATGTAATCGGTCTGGCTGGTAGTGACAGTGAGGATAAAGGCACCGGTCAGGAAGATAGCGAGAATGGCGAACAGCCTGACGCCCGTCCTCCATGTGGCAGAAGAAGCAGGACTTTCAGGTTTCACAGCCGGAATATCAGTCGAGTTATCCATGAGCCTGTTGCCAGCGGTCGATATATCTGCCTCTGTATGCAATAAGCGGAGCCCTTTCAAAAAGGCTCCGCTTAGGTGTTTCGCAATCGTTAGCCAGCGTCGATGCTACATTCCGCCCCCACTACTACCGGGCATACCTGTAAAGGTCTGTACCGAAAGCTTCTTTTCAGGTTTCATGCTGTCGACGAGCTGCTCAACCGGAACTGCAGTTGTTTGCGGGGCAGCAGGGACAGGAGTGGTTGGGTTGTACATTGGGATGTTCGAGTTGGGCGGCAAGAACTTGACCGGGAAATTAAGCCCCGGAAGCGGCTGGCCGGCCGGGATAGGGGGAACGATTTCCGGAGTGACGAGCACCATCAACTCAGTATTGTTTTTGGTCCGCTGTATGGATTGGAAGAGCTTGCCGAGGATGGGGATATCGCCAATGAACGGGATCTTCTCGAAGGTCTGGCTTTCAGTATTGTCGAGCAGGCCGCCGATTATGAAGCTCTGCCCGTTCCTCAATTCAACCTCGGTCTTCACGGTCCGGATATCGATAGCAGGGACATTGAATCCTGAGATCTCGACCGCATTGGTGAAGTCGAGAGCGCTAACCTCAGGAGCGAGCTGGAGGCGTATGGTGCCCTGAGGGGTAATGGTGGGAATAAAGTTGAGGGCAATGCCATATTGCTTGAACTCGATGGTGACCGGTGCAACTCCTACGCCCGAGGAGCCCTGAACGACTGGGTAAGGATATTCTCCACCGGCGAGGAAGCTGGCTTCTTTGCCATCTTCGGCAAGCAGGTTGGGTTCTGCAAGCGATTCAACGAGTCCCTGGGTTTGAAGAGCTTGCAGCGTCGCTCCAAGGTTTAGATCGGGGCGGAAAATGAACAGATTCAACGCATTTCCGACGGTAGCGTTTGCGCCCCCGGTGCCAGCAGTTGAGACGGTTGGCGGCTCGAACTGCCCGGTTGAGACGGTGCCGAGGGAGTTTGTAGCACCCGTGCTGAAGATGTTGAGGCCAAGTTGCTTTTCGAGGCTGCGATCCACGCTCATAAAGCGAATCTTTAGAAGGATTTGCGGTGGAGTGGGGGGAAGGTCTACATAAAGCAGGTTAACGACCTTGCCATCTTTTCCAGCTGCGGCAGTTGCAATCTGGACAGCGCGATTGGAACTGTTGAGGTCGTCGACAGTACCGCGCAGGAAAACCAAGCCATTCTCCGTCGTGGCGCTAACGTGTTGTCCCGGCAATTGCAGGCTGAGTTCGCGCTGCAACCCAGCCATTAAGCCAATGGATTCAAAATGACTTGCGTGCACCTGCACATTGAAAAACTGGCGGTTGCCCCCCTGTTCCCAGACAATGAGAGTGGTGCTGCCAGGAGATTTGCCGTTGACGAGGATCTCATTGGGGCTGACTGCGTTGACCTCCGCGATATCACCCAGGCCAATGGAGACGCGTGTGACGGGGCGGGTGAAGTCGATGAGAGCGGTTTTTCCCACCTCAATGGATAGTTCACGGGTGGTGTCCAGACCGAAGACATTGTTCGCCTGAGCTTGAAGCGGTGTCCCGTAAAGGGCTGGAAAGGCTAATGCGAAAAAGGACGTACACAAAGAAACGGTAAATATCCGGCTTCTTACTCTCACTGTTTTTCCTCGCCGACAGGGAATTTAGCTTCGCTCTGCTTGGACCCGTTGTAAACCTGAACTTGGTACGTGGCAGGAGCTCGCTGAACTGGTTTGGAATAGGTCCGCTTAGGCGCCGGAGACGCACCACTTGGCGCAAACAATTGCGCAACAGAGGTTTCAGCAGGCTTCGCGATTTCTGTATCGAGGGGATTGCGAAGTACCAGCTGGATATGTGTTTCGTTTCCCGCCAGGCTAAGCATCTCGGCCTGTTCAGGGGTAACCATAAGGTTAACGACCTGCACCTGCTGCGGTTTACCTTCAGCATCCTTTTGAATGTCGGTACCAGCGGAGAGGACTTCGATATTCTGTAACAGGGTCTTTGTCATAGTCCCCGCGCCGTTGTTTGGGTTGGTACCCGGGGGATTGCCGGAGATGAGCACGTCAACGCGCATGCCTGGTGTCACAAAGCCCGCGACACCGATAATCTGGTCAACCTTGACGGCCACAGCCCGCATGCCTGTAGGGATGGTCGCGGCAAGCCCGCCACCGGAACCGGGAGGGGCGAGGCGACTGTTGAGGATTGGCTCGCCGGCGTATAGGGCCGACACGACTCCGCGGCCCACAGCGTCCTGAGGTTTTAGGATGACGCCCTGGGGCAAGGGGCCGGCAATCTCAATGCTGCTGAGGTCGCTGGCTTTGAGGATGCTTCCGAGCGGGATATCTGCGGCCGCGGCAACTACACGCGTTGCCTTGGCGACAGGCGATACCACCATGCGGCGACTGACGATGCGGTACACTACGAAGCTGCACAGGGCGGCAATGAGAAACGCGCTGATGAGGATGGTGAATAATCTTCGGTTCATTCAGTAATCCATGACCCGGACTGAGGAGTCCGTATCGTTCGAGTGTGGGTCTCGCAATTCAAGTGCCAATGAAACATATGCCAATTCTGGCGTGAAAGTAAAGAAATTGATAGGCAAAAAAGCGAGACTAGTGTGAACATGTGTATACCAACAGTAATCCTTACTGTAGCTGTTCAAAGACTGCGAGCAGATTTAGGAAAGGGGAGAGTAAAACCTGCGAGGTACCGGAACTTGCGGTTGGTAATCGAATTGCAAATTTTAACTGCTGCGGATTATATAGCGTAATACGCTGCTAACTTCAAGAACTTTATCGCAAGGAAAGCAGACCCCTCCCGTTTATGCGCTCTTATACGATTACACTCTTCTCCAAGCCCCCGCAGCGCGAAAGCACCCCTTCGGCATTTGTCGTTTCGATTGTGCTTCATAGCGTTCTGTTCGGCCTTCTTTTTCTGAGCGTGAAGCGGGTTTCTGTGGTGGAGCCGAAGCTGCCGAACCCGAAGGCTGCGGTACGGCTGCTGGACGTTCGGCAGGCGGAGGCGAGTCTTCACTGGACCCCGCCAAAGCCGGCTGCGCACCACAGCTTCCGGGGATCCCGGCGGGCGGTCGCCGCCGGCGGCAAGCTGGGTGTAGCCCGGATCACCCGATTGGCGCATCTTTCAACCAACTTCGAAACCAATCTGCCGGCAACGCAGACCTTGATCCAGCCGCAGGTCCATCCGGAACTGAAGGTATTGGCGCATATTCCGGTTCCACAGGCGGTAGTGTGGACGTCCGGGCAGATTCTGCAGGAGAAGATCGTAACGCCACCCCCGAAGCCGCTAGGCGACATCGAGGTGAAGCCTTCGCTGGCTATGCCTAACCAAGAGCTGACACCAGCGGAGGTATCTCTCACTTCGACTCAGTTCGAAACGAAGGCTCCAATACCGTATCCGGGTACCACCGCTCCCGTTGATATAAGTGCATTGAATCCATCACAGCAGCCTTTGGAGACGGCGTCGAAGCAAGTTGGTCAGATTTCACCGGCCAGGGTGATTTCGCTTTCGGATATGAAGTTGGAGAATGGCGAGGCGGTGCTGCCAGTCATCAATGAGGTCGCAGCATCGGACGCATCAGGATCGCCGACCCCGGGGCAGGCCGGGTCTGTGGCACAGGGCGGACAGGACAATTCGGGCAGCGAGCTGAATGGTGAAGGAGCGGGCCAGGGAGCCGGCAATGGTGGCGAGACCAGCGGCGGAAGCAGTGTGACAGGCGGTTCTAATCCCGGCTCGGGCCAGGGCGGGAACAACGGGGCTGGCGGGAACAACGGCGCTATGGTGGCGGAAGGCTCGAATGACGGCAAGAGCTCAGGGCCCGGGTTCACGGTTGAGTCGGGTAATCCGGGAATGCTGAATCCAGGACTTTACGTTGAGAAGCGCATCGTGCTGCCGAGGTCCGGGCATTATGGGATGGTGATCGTGGGTGCTTCGCCACAGGAGAATTATCAAGAGACGGCCAACCTTTGGACCGGACGGCTGGTGTACACGGTCTATTTGCAGAGCGAGACGGCCCAGAACTGGATTCTACAGTATGCACTGCCGAAGTCTCCCGGTGACAGTCCGGGGGACGGGCTGCGTCCGGATGCGCCCTGGGTGTATGACATGATGCGGCCGAATCTGGGCATTTCCCATGGTGTTGTTATGGTGCACGGGTTTGTGAACCCGAATGGACGGTTCGAGCACCTTACGGTTCCCTATCCGCCGGAGTATTCAAAGACGGAACTGCTGCTTCGCGCGTTGAAGCAGTGGGCGTTCCGGCCGGCGATGAGCCAAGGGCAACCAGTAACCGTTGAAATCCTGCTGATTATTCCAGGTACGGAGAATTGAGCTGGGGAGCGGTGCAGGTTTGCGCCTCTAGTTGAAGTGCAAGTAATCCTGTCCGGAGTTGATCAGCTCCAGGAACTTATCCAGGGTTTTTCTGTCCGCCGGTTGCGATCCTGGGCCCGCTGTGCCGGCGGAGGATGGGTTATCCACAGGAATAAATGAGAATCCGACGCCGTCTTCGCCATGGCGGACGACCTTGGACATCACTATAACGGTGCAGTCTGCACGCGAGGGATCGCTTCCGGTCCGCTGCAGAGTCATCATGACTAACGTGCCAAGCAGCCAACGTTCAGAGGTTTCCAGGAAGAAGCCGCTGGAGCTAATATTCTTGACACTATGAGCAACCGGGCAGCCACCATCCCAGAAATACGCAACAAGAGGCGGCGTCTTGTGTCTCAATGTCGATCGTGCGTCGCTTGAGACAATCGATTTGAACCAAGCTCTAACTGGTTTCATACAGATTTCCTGCCACATTCGTGCAGCACTGCGGTTCTAAAGATTACATAATGCAGGTATTGGAAACAAGACAAAGTGGCCAGGCAGTGGCAGAGATCACTCTTTTGTGTGGTGACGCGACGGGGTATCTTTGTTGGTGCACTTTGCGCATCGGGCCACTTTCTGTGATAGGGACGCTGCCGCATATTTGAGCTGCTACTGCGCCTGGCTTTCCAGCATGGGGAGGTGAGCCTGATTCAGCCGGCTCTCAATCTCTTCCGCGGCGCAGATGATTAATTGATCGCCGGGCTGAGTCTGCGAAGTATAGATAGTATGTGTGGGCAGTTCAAGGACACTCGTAGCCTGGATGCGAAATGGTGCGATGCGAAACCTCGGGAAGTGCTCGATAACATGGATGACTTTGTGGTTTTCATCCAGATAAATAAGGTCGAGCGGGAAAAGCACACCCAGTGTATGGACCCCCTGAGATGGCACGACCCAGAGCCCTTCGTCGAGCTTGAGTTTGAGTTTACCAATAAGTCCCTTAAGACGTGCAAAGGTGTTATCTGCGGGGACGACACCCAAGCAGAGAAAACATTCGCGAGTCTGGTTATAAACGCAATATGTTCGTCGTTCCATGTCTTTTTGTACTTGCGGGCCCATATTGGCCACTCGTCCCTTCCGGGGAATGATTCTTTGCCGAGCGTGTATTCTCTCTCGCTAGTCCTTTCGTGATGCAAGTTAGTTGCCAAGCCTGATGGCTCCTTCCGGGACCGATGAGGGTTGAAGCTACTCATCCAGCCCGGAAGGAGGCTTCCGGAATTGAGACATGCGGCCTGGCGCCAAGCAAAGGTAAACCAGAAGTCCGAAGTTCTCCCGGAGTGCCGGACGACGAACGAATCAGGCCGGTGCAATTTCCTGTAGAGGAAGAGGTTGCGCTAGACCTTCTTGCGACGACGCTGAATCAAAATAATCAGCAATACGACAGCAATAACGCCGGCTACAATCCGGATAATCGTTACATTGTCCACGTCAGCTCTCCTTTCCTACTTAAAGAACTTTTGAAACGACTCCATCATGATGATGATCGCTGGGCCCAGGGTTACCACGAAAATTGAAGGAAAGATGAAAAACACCAGGGGGAAGACCAGCTTTACGGTGGTCTTTGCAGCCTGCTCCTCAATCTTCTGGCGACGTTGAACCCTAAGGGTATCGGAATGAACGCGCAGAGTACGGGCGATACTGGTTCCGAATTTCTCCGACTGGATGAGCACCGAAACCAGGTTTCGAACGCTTTCAACGTCGGTACGGTCTGAGAAATTTTTCCAAGCTTCACCGCGGGGGCGGCCGGCTGACTGCTCGAGCGCGACAATACCGAGTTCATCGCTAAGTTCCGGGCGCGTGATGCGCATTTCCTCAGCTGTGCGGATTAGGGCTTGATCGAGGCTAAGTCCGGCCTCGACGCAGATGACCAGGAGATCGAGCACGTCCGGAAGCCCGAGGGTGATTTGCTTCTGGCGCTTCTTGATGCGATTGGTGAGCCAGAAGTCGGGGAGCATGAAGCCCACTACGGGAACTACGATGTAGAAGAAAAAAGGGCTGTAGTGGCCGAGACCGCTGACCAGGAGCAGAGTGCAAAGAAGGAGCGGACTTAAGAACTTTGCACCATAAAAGAGTTTGACTGTCGACTCTTTACGATATCCCGCACGAATCAGCCGTTGCCGGACAACCGAAACCTCTTCCTGACTCTTCGGGAGTATACGCTCAAACTGTTCAACGACAGTGCTGAGTTGTACGCCCGTTTGTTGAAATGTGCCTTTGATGCCTTTCGGCTTGGCGCGCTCCGTGGTCACTGCTGCAATGCGCTGGAGCATGGCCTCGCGGTAGAACAGAATGAGGCCGGCGCTGCCGATAAGCAGGAAGATAACCAGAAACGAAAATACTGCGAGTCCCATAAGTTAGCCTCAGACCTCCATATTGACGATCTTGCGAATGATGAGAGCGCCTATAACGTTGCTAATGCCGGCTGCATAGAGCATGTCGATGCCGATTTGGCGGTGCCACAGAAGGCTAATGCCTTTGGCGTTGATCATGTAGAGGGCGCAGCCGAGTACAAGCGGGAGGAAGGAGAGTATCCATCCCGTCAAGCGACCCTGTGCGGTGTGTACGCGGACCTGCCTCTTGAGGCGGAAGCGTTCGCGAATGACATAGGAGACTTTATCGAGTACCTCGGCCAGGTTGCCGCCGCTCTCCTTCTGGATGAGAATGGCGGTAACAACCATCTTCAGGTCCTGGAGTGGGACACGGGAGACAAGGTTATTCATGGCTGTTTTTAATTCGAGCCCATAGTTCTGCTCGTCGAAGCAGATGCGGAATTCACCTCCGAGTGGATCCTGCATTTCATGGGCAATCAGTTCGAGCGAGGAGTTCAGACTGTGGCCCGCGCGCATGGCGTTCACCATGAGGTCGAGCGCCTCCGGCAGTTGCTGCTCGAATTTTGCGAACCGCCGACTGCGTTTGAAGAGAACAAAGAAGAATGGAATGCAGCCCGTAACAATGCCGACGAGCATGGCAAGGAGAGCAGAGCCGGTGCGCCAGTGGATAATGTATATGGGAATAAAGCAAGCGGTTAGGCTCATCAGGATGAGGCTGCCGGCGGTCCAGCGGAGGTCGGCCTGGTAGAGAAGCAGACGCAGCCGGGGAGCGAGTTCGAGCTTGAGGAGGATGCGATTGAGAGAGGGGAGGGCGCTGAACAGCTCTTGCTTGCGGACATCCACAATGGGATCGGGCGGCGTTGGGTCTGCGGCACTGAGAGCAGCGTGGAGCACGGTGAGAGTGCGCTTGGTTGCCTGCGAGGCGCCGGTGCCGGTGGCGATCAACAGCAGCGCAGAGATCGAAAACACGCCGAGAAATACGAGGATGATTACAATCAGCATTTCAACCTACTCTCCTTGCCGTCTTTCTAGCTCACTTCCGTTGCGGTTTCGAACATGCTGGGTGGGAGCATGATGCCCGACACACGCAACCGGTCGAGGAACTTGGGGCGAATGCGGCTGGGCTGGAACACGCCGACGACTTTTCCATCCGGCCCAATGCCTTTTCTCTGAAAACTGAAGATCTCATGCATGCTGACGACGTTCTCTTCCATGCCGGTGATCTCGGAAATATTCACGACGCGGCGGCTGCCGTCGCTGAGGCGGGAGACCTGAACGACGACAGAGATGGCCGAGGAGATCTGCTGGCGCACGGTTCTTTCCGGCAGGTTGAGGTTGGTCATGGCGACCATGGATTCGAGCCGGGAGAGGGCGTCACGCGTGGTGTTGGCGTGGATGGTGGTCATCGAGCCTTCGTGGCCGGTGTTCATGGCCTGGAGCATATCGAACGCTTCCTCGCCGCGGACCTCGCCAATGATGATGCGATCCGGCCGCATACGGAGGGCGTTGATGAGCAACTGACGCTGACGGATTGCGCCCTGACCTTCGACGTTGGGGGGGCGGGTTTCAAGCCGCACGATGTTCTGCATTGCGAGCTGGAGTTCGGCAGCGTCTTCGATGGTAACGACGCGCTCACCCTGCGGGATGTACTGAGACAGGATGTTGAGCAGCGTTGTTTTACCGGCGCCTGTGCCTCCTGAGACCAGGACGCTGATGCGCGCGCGCACGGCGGCGGCGAGCAGTTCCATCATCTCGGGCGAGATACTCTTGAGGGCCACGAGTTGATTGGCGATCAGAGGGCCAGTGCCGAAGCGGCGGATGGACAATGCGGGTCCATCGAGCGCGAGGGGCGGGATGATGGCGTTGACGCGGGAGCCGTCAGGAAGTCGCGCGTCGACCATCGGCGAGGACTCATCGACACGGCGCCCGACACGGGAGACGATACGGTCGATGATCTGCATGAGGTGGCGGTCGTCGCGAAAGGCCGCGTCGATCTTGCGCAGGATGCCGCCTTTTTCAATAAAGACGCTATCCTTGCCGTTGACCATGATGTCGGAGATGCTCTTGTCGCGCAACAGTGGTTCGAGCGGGCCGAGTCCGAAGACCTCGTCAAGCAGCTCTTCCTGGATCTTTTCCTGTTCATTCAGGTTGAGCGGAATGCGCTGACCCGCAATGATCTCGCTGATCATTCCGGCTACGGCATGCCGTGCCTGACTGCTGTTGACGCGGGAGAGCTTCTCAAGATCCAGTCTTGAGATCAGCGTCTTATGTACTTCTGCCTTAAACTGCTCGATATTGAGTGGTTCCACGCTATGCCATTCCTAAGTTTCAATTCACAGCAGGGGAGATAAAAGTTCTACCCAAAGAGTCCCAAGCCGAATCGCTTTTTCTTTTCAGAATTTGCCGGCAGACCGCAGGCAACTCTGGCCATTTGCCGGATTATGTCCGCAATGGCTGAATCGCCCATTACGAAAGGGGTTGCGCTATTTTGCGCCTGCCGCACCACCGGATAATCGCTGGGAATCTTCCAGGCCGGAGGCAGGGTGAGCGCTTTTGTAATGCTTTCTTCATCAATTACCAAAGAACGAGGCGTGAAGCGATTCAATATAATCTGCACTTTTGTAGAGCGGCAGGCAAAAAATTCCGTGATAAGACGGTTGGAGTTGCGCAGCTCCGAGATGCTGACTTGAGTCACGAGATAGATAGTTGAGGCCGCATCAAGGAGCGTAGTGTACGCTGCACCCGCCGACGAGCCGGCATCGACCACGACGTAATCAAAGTCCTGGCGTGCGACGGTGAGCAGCTTTTCCACGGTTTCTACAGAGATGGTGACCGGTGAGTACTTATCCGGCGCCGAGAGGACCTGAAGTCCGGTTGAATGCTTGATAAGCAGACGCCCGAGAAAATTGGAGTCCAGACGGTTAATGTTATGGATGGCATCGACGGTGGAGAAAGGGGCGGTGATGCCCAGGTCGAGAGCGGCCGCGCCGAGCGGGAGGTCGAGATCAAGGAGCAGAGTGCTCTGACCGGATTCCTGGGCAAGGGCGATCGCGAAGTTGCTGGCGATGGTGGTGACTCCAGAGCCGCCTTTGGCGCCTGTGAACACCAGAAGCCTTCCTGCAGTCTTTTTGACGCGCGACGTGGGGCGGCGAACTGAGGCGCGCACGAGCGCTTCCGCGAGGGCGTTCTGAGAAAAAGGCTGCGTGAGGAATTCACGGGCGCCGGCACGCATGCAGCGGACCAGAAGCTCGGGGTCTGTGCTGGCAGAGTAGACCATGACGGTGACCGAGCCATGAGCGCCGATATGTTCGACCAGGTCGAGGGCCTGTTCCTGATTGCTGTCGAGGTCAATAATTATGATGTTGTAGCCCTCTTCGATGATCTGAGGGACATCGTCAAGCTCGGGATAATTGCGAAATTCACGTACAACGCTGGCCTGGGGGCCATTCACGGCCAGGGCGATTTCGCGGCGGCGCGCTTCCTCGGGACCGATGAGGGCCACTGAGAGAACGTTCGCTCCGAGCGTATCGGGATCCTGCGTAAAGGTAGACATGCGAATTAACTACTCCCTACTTCCAGCAACGCTGGGGAGGAGCGGACGCTGGCGAATTTTTAAACTCAGAATCATTATGTGCTATATCCATTACTCAGCGGGCATGGGCAAGAAATGAAACCAGCGTCCCAATGGCGATGGCTGGAGCATACGGCATTTTCCGCGCTAAGGGATTAGAAAGATTCATCTCCGGATCAGGTTTGATACCACGCTTCCCGATGCCGAAGATCAAATTTCCTGTGCCCCGAAAGAGCTCGCCAAGAAACCCGCCCACCGCGGCCCAGCACAGTGCCATGATACCCCCAACCATGCCGGTTAGCACCAACGCAATAATGAGCTGTTGGGGCCAAATCCACGCACCGATCGCAGCGCAGAGCTTAACGTCTCCCATTCCCATACCGCCCATCAGGGAAAGGATGCCGAAGATAAAACCTCCCAGAGCAATTCCGGCCAAGCTATGCCATGCGCCGGTCCATCCATGAAGCCATCCTGAGACACCGATACCAATGACGAGAAAAGGCAGCACCAGCCAGTTCGGAATCCGGCGGCTGCGCAGGTCCGTGAAAGTGGCCACGGCGAGAACGATAAATGTTGGCCACCAGACGATGGAGGAATGCATTCTTGGAGCCCTTCTCTTGAACAGGTATCTCAAACTGCCGCAGCAATTCTTCCTCCAAATCCGCGAAGGAAGAGAGAAAGCAACAATTTATTGCCTTCTGAACAGCAGAATCCCGACTGGTGTGAACACCAGTTTACATGGAGTCCGCAGCGGTGAAGCGGGGCATACACACCAAATCATGTAATCACTTTGATTCTTTGCCGAGCTTTGGGAAGAGGAAATGCAAGTCGGCGATGGGCCCTGAGATATACGTGTGGCCGTTCAGAGTCACCGTGTGCAGGTCTCCGGCCGGGAGTTTGGGAAGGATCTCCGCGAGATACTGCTTAAACTGTGTGCCGTGAGCCGGCAGGGGATAGAGCACGAACTGCGAGTAGGAACTGGGGAGACGGGAGACCAGACAGGTATCGCGTTCGTACATAGTAAAGACCCGGATGCCGTAGCCCATATTGACTTCAGGGTATTCGATGACGTGATACCGGGGCAGGTAGTAGCCCGCGTGGCGGAAGCCGAGGAAATGGGAGTCAAAGCTGACGATGAGGGTGCTGGAGGGTGGGCCAAACTGCGGGAGCGTGGTCTGAATGCTTTTTAGTTCCGCCTGAAACTGGCAAACGCTGCGATAGGAGCAATAAAGCGGCGCAGCGAGAAAGACGAGCGTATTGACGGCGGCGCAGGCAACGATCAGTGCGACTTTGGCGGGCTTGCGCAGAGTGGAATTCGTATACCACTCCGAAGCCCAGAAGCCGAGCCATAAGCAGCCCGGAGCCATGAGCAACAGCAGGTATCCGCTGTTGATGAAGACCAGAAAGATGAAGGTAAAAAAGCAAAGGGCAGGGGTGATCCAGACGAGGGTAAAGCGAATTTTGCGGGGGTCGATGGGAGAGGTGCGGACTTTTTCGGCGATGGGAGCGAAGGAGGCTGCGCCGAAGGTCAGAACATAGATAAAGAGAATGGTGAAGGCACGCGCGACGGTGTATGCGGGCGAGGAGTTAAATACTGTCTTTTTACCGGGCACCATCTTCCACAATGCGAACAATGCGCCGAAATAGGGTTTGAGGCCCCCGCTGGCCGCGATCATGGGCACAAACCAGGCCAGGATTGTAATGAGCAGGACGGCTAACGCCAGCAGGAGCTTTTTAAGGTTAAGCCGGCCCATCGAAAACAGGTAAAGAGGTGCGAGAAAGAGCAATTCCGAAGGACGGATTCCGGCGGCGACGCCGAGGGCGACGCCCGCCGGCACCAGAAAGGCTTCCTGGCCTGAATACAGACGCCAGCAAAGGTAACCGAAGAGCGCAGAGCAGAAGGCGCCGACAATATATGTAAGGGCGACAGTGCCGTGAAACCATCCGAGAGGAGAGAAGAGGAAGAGCAGGGAGGCAAAGCGCGCGGCACTAAGACCAAACCACTCCAGGGCGAACTGGTAGATCACGATGAGCAGACCACAGCTGGCGAGAATGCTGAGAACGACTAGAGAGAGGTTGGGATTATGGAAGATGAGGTTGCACAGACGTCCGAGACATGCATAAAGGTAATATCCGGGCGGGTGTGCCTGAAAGACGCTCGGGTCAAAGCGCTTCATAGCCAGAGCGAAATTCACGGAGTCCAGGTCGTAAAGTACATGACTGCGGAAGGCGAAGCGGGAAACGGCGACCGCAGCGGTCAAAGATAACAAATCAGGGAGATTACGGCGGAATGTCATTCGGGGGGACGGCAGCAATTGGATGACCAGAGCGGTTGAAGGTGAGTATTATATTACTTATGTAATGTATACTATAGTACTTTTGACACGTATACTTGCCTTTACAGTTGTTGAAATTTCTCTGGACAATCGCGTTGTGTTTAGTTATCAATAACTATCTACAAGGCACACAAAAAAGGTTCGTCGTATCCTCAGCGGCGAATACTGGTACCGAAAGCAGACGTTGATTCGTTTGCAAGAGGAACGTCACCTTATATAGCTAGGGAGGGAAACCTCCGGCCCCCCGAAAGCTGCATGAGATTGACTTTGCCAGAGTGGATTGTGAAGGAGATTACCCAATATGGTGCGGATTGGGTTGTATTCTGAAGATCGAACACTGTTGTCCGTTTTGTCATCTGCCTTAGGACAGGAATTCCTTGTTCAACTGGAGCCCAGTGAAGAGGGCGTGAACCAGAAGCTCTCTGACGGCAGCCTGGATGCGGTCATTCTTGACCTGGATTCCGATCAGAACCTACTGAACGAGCGGATTGCCTCATGCAGGCGGATTGTGGCGGCGCAGGTTTCTTCTGTCGTCATGGCGGACGATGGTTTGCGCGGAGTGGCCGAGGAACTGGTTCGGCTGGGAGCCTACAGTAACTGTCGTAAACCACCGTCAGTGAGAGAGTTGCGAGCGATCATGCGTCGTGTGCATGAGCGGACGATGCTGCGTAGAGAGAGTGGGGCCGCGAAGCAGCCGGAGGCAGTGACGTCGTGCGATCAGATGATCGGTTCGAGCCCCCTGATGCAGGAGGTGTACAACCTCGTGCGCCGGGTTGCCAGCTTGAATGCCTCAGTGCTGGTAACGGGCGAGAGCGGTACCGGAAAGGAACTGATCGCGCGCGCAATCCACAACCTGGGCGCACACTCGCTGCGGCCATTTGTGGCGGTGTGCTGCGGAGCGATTCCGGAGACGTTGATTGAGGCTGAGCTTTTCGGACATGAAAAGGGCGCCTATACCGGCACGGTTGGCGCACGCGAAGGTTACCTGGAGCAGGCCGGCGAAGGCACACTGTTCCTGGATGAAATTGGAGAACTGAGCCCGGCGGTGCAGGTGAAGTTACTTCGGGTGCTGCAGCAGAGGGAGTTCAGCCGGCTGGGGAGCACGAAGCTGATTCCGCTGCGGGCGCGGCTGATTTTTGCGACGCACGCGGATCTGGGCGAATTGGTTTCGCAAGGGAAATTCCGTCTGGACCTGTATTACCGGATCAACGTAATGAAGATTACGGCTCCGCCGCTGCAGGAGCGGGCGGAGGACATTCCGCTGATTGCCAATCATTTTCTGCGGCACTACTCGCAGGTGTACCAGAAGCAGGTGGATGAGATTGAACCGGCGGCGATGTCGCTGCTCCAGGGATACTCCTGGCCGGGCAATGTGCGCGAGTTGGAGAATGTGATTCAACGGGCGATCATTCTTACTTCAGGGACGAAGATCTCGGAAGAGGACCTGCCGCGAAATATTCAGGACGAGTACGTGATGAATATCGGGGACTACCACCCGGTGAACTCATTCGAGCGGCAGTTGCGCGACTACAAGGTGAAACTGGCAGCCAACGCCGTGCGGGAGAATAACGGGAACAAGACCATGGCCGCGCGCAGCCTGAACATTTCACGAGCCTATCTACATCGGCTGATCCGGCTTGCAGAGCGCGAGCCCATAATTGCGCACGACAATATGGATATGGAAACGGCTTGAGCATTGCGCCGCTGGTAGATGGATCGCGGGCCCGATCGGGCACTACCAGAGCGCTGCGGAGAATTCTTTCATTTCCAGTTGCAATCGCCGGAGCGCTGTCGGTCCTGGCTGTGCTCACGGTGCGGGACCGCTTTGATGATCCCGACATGTGGTGGCACCTGCGGACAGGCCAAGTGATCTGGAACGGCCACCATATTCCCACCACCGATCTTTTCTCCTACACAACCCATCACCACGCCTGGGTTCCGCATGAGTGGCTGTCGCAGGTGCTGATCTACGGCGCGTACCGGCTGGGCGGCTATACCGGCCTGATGGTGTGGCTCTGTGTGTTCGCCTCAGCGTTGGCGATTGCCGGCTACCTGCTTTGCTCGCAGTATTCGGGCAATGCGAAGGTTGGCTTTCTGGGCGGGGCTCTGGTCTGGTTCTTCTCAACAATGGTGCTGGCCGTGCGGCCGCAGGTGATTGGGTATCTGCTGCTGGAGGTGGAACTGCTGCTGTTGTGCCTGGGACGCAAACGAAACCCGCGATGGTTCTATGGGCTGCCGGTGCTGTTTGCGGTGTGGGTGAACTGCCACGCATCGTTCTTTTTCGGGTTGATTGTGCTGGGCGTGATTGTGGGCTGCGCGTTTCTGGATTATGAGATTGGGTCGCTGGCGGCGGAGCAGTGGACCGCGGCGGAGCGGAAGTCGCTGGTGATTGCGGCCTGCGCTTCGTGCGCGGCGGTGTTTGTGAATCCGGTGGGTTGGCGGCAGGTGCTGTATCCGGTGAATACGCTGTTTCATCAGCACATTGTGGTGACGATGGTTGACGAGTGGAAGCCGCTGCCTTTGAACGATCCGCGCGGGATTGCATTGCTTGCCATATTGGCGTTCATCGGGCTGTACGTGATTGCACAGCGGGAGGCGCTGATCTACGTGCATGAAGTTGTGCTGCTGGCCATGGGTACGTGGCTGGGGTTGAGCCACAAGCGCTTGGTCATTGTGTTTGGCATTCTTGCGGCCATGGTAGTGACGCGGCTGCTGGCGAAATCGTGGAAAGGCTATGACGCGGAGCATGACAGGCCAGCGGCGAACGCGGTGTTGCTGGCGTTGGCTGTCGTAGTTGTGTTGGCGGCGTTTCCCAGCCGGAAGAACCTGATGATGCAGGTGGAACAGAAAAGTCCGGTGAAGGCGGTGGACTACGTCAAGGCACATCATCTGGCGGGCAACATGATGAACAGCTTCACGAACGGCGGATACCTGATCTGGGCGCTGCCGGAGCATCCGGTGTTTGTGGATGGCCGCGCGGACGTGTACGAGTGGACGGGTGTTCTGCCGCAAGTGGCCGAGTGGGCGACGGCCGAGAGCAATCCAAATACGCTGCTGAACGAGTATGACGTGAGCTTTTGCCTGCTGGAGCGCGGCACGCAGATTGCGAATGAAATGGCTTTGCTGCCGGACTGGAAGCAGGTGTACCAGGACGATCAGTCAGTGATCTTTGTCCGGCAGGGCAGCGCCGCGCAGCCGTAGGCGCGGAGGCTTGAAGCTGCCTGAGCCCTCAGGGCAGCACGAAGCGGATGGCGATGTTGAGGCCAACCATCAAAATTGACGCGGCGGGAATGACGAGGAGCGCGGTGCGCAGGCGTTTGGCATCGGTTCCGGCGATAGAGCCGATGATGCGCGAGCTGACGGCGAGGCCAATCCATCCGAAGGTGATGACGATGCCCATCGCGGTGCTGGTCATGCGGGGGAATGCTCCTCCGACGATGGCAAGGACGGTAGGAAAGACCGGCGCCATGGAGAGTCCGGCGAGGAAGACGAGCGCGAATGCGACGCCGGGCTTGCTGGTGCGGATCATGAGAAATGTGAAGACGACCATGGCGATGGACGCGACGAGCGTGACATTGAGCGCGGAGGCGTGGAGCAGAACAGCTGAGACTCCGAGGCGGCCGAGGAGCAGGCCGAGCGCGAAACCGAGTGAGAGGATGTTGAGCGCGCGCGGCTCGGGGATGCCCTGGGCGATGAGGTGGCGGACGAGCCAGTTCCAGACGCCGACCTCGCATGTGATGTAGAGGAACAAGTATAAGCCGAGCAGGAAGAGCGCAGGCTGGCCGAGGACCGGACCCGCGCTGGCCAACATGAAGCGGCCGGAGCCTGAGGGCGGCGGAAGGTGCGTGACGGCTTGGATGCCGAGGGTGATGGCGGCAAGCACGGCGACGGTATAGCAGAGGCGGACCCAGTTCTGCTTGAAGAGATTCGCGGAGATGAAAGGCGTGGCGAAGGCGCCGAGTCCGAAGAAGAGGTTCACAAGGTTGAGGGCGGTGGCGCGATGGGCGGCGTCGACGGTGCTGGCGAGCGAGTTGGCGCCGGTGACTACGATTCCGCCGCCGATGCCGAGCAGAAAGAGGAGAACGACGATGCTGCGGAATCCAGAGGAGCGCGGCAGAAGCGCGAGCGCAGCGGCGATGAAGGCGAGACCGAGGATGAGGCCGATCTTTTTGCCTTCGTTGTCGAGCAGCGGGCCGACGGCGAGCGAGGCGACGATGAGTCCGAGGGCCTGCGCGAAGGCGATGATACCGTTCTGATGTGGCGTGAGTTGGAAACGGTCGGAAAGGTCGGGCAGAATGGTGCCGAGCATGGCGGCGATCATTCCATAGATGAAGATGGCGACGACGGCAGCGAGGACCAACATGCGGGCTTCCTTTCCTAAATAGAGCTAGACTGCCGGGACCTCGACCCAGGCGCGGGTACGGCTGCTCTCAAGGACGGCGTTGAGTATGTTGAGCTGGCGCAGGCCGTCGGCAAACGTAGGGTATTCCGGCGTGGCTTCGGGGTTGGCGATGGAAGCGTAGAAGCGGCGGAAGAGCTGCTTGAAGGTGTCGTCGTAGCCCTCGCTGTGGCCACCGGGAAGGTCGGCGAAGGGGCGCGCAGAGGGGTGAAGCAGAGCTGGGTCCTTGATGATGATCTGGTTGGCGCTGTCGCGATGGCCGATCCAGAGCTCGTCGGGGCGCTCCTGACTCCAGGCGACGCTGGATTTGGTTCCGTAGATTTCGATGCTGAGACGGTTCTTGCGCCCGGCGGAGCACTGGCTGGCGGTCATAGCGCCGCGCGCGCGCGTGCCCATGCGGAAGATGACTGCGCCGAAGTCTTCAGTGTCGACCGGCGTGGGGATGTAGTCGCCGGCGCTGAGGGTTTTGTTGGCGAAGGTTTCGACGGAGTGCTTTGGCTGCTGGCGGGTGGCGTGGAACGTCTGAAGGTCGGCGCAGAGCGAGAAGACGCGCAGGCCGGTGATGTGTTCGGCGGCGTCGAACCAGTGGGAGCCGATGTCGGCCATGCAGCGCGATGGGCCGCCCTGCGTGGAGTCGACGCGCCAGTTCCAGTCGGTGTCGTAGAGCAGCCAGTCCTGCGAGTAGAAGCCCTGCACGACGAGGATTTCTCCGAGGTCGCCGGCTTCGCGCATGGCGCGCATCTGCTGGGCCATGGGGTAGTAGCGGAGGTTGTGGCAGACAGCGACGCGGAGGCGCTTTTGTGATGCGATGGCGGCGAGTTCCTGGGCTTCCGCGGGCGTGGTGGCGAGGGGCTTTTCGCAGAGGACGTGCTTGCCTGCGAGCAGGGCCTGCTTTGCCATGCCGAAGTGCAGGGCGTTGGGTGTGCAGATGTGGACAGCCTGAATGGATGGGTCGCCGAGGATGGCTTCGGACGTGGCGTAGGGAACTCCGAAGGCAGAGCCGAGCTTTTCGGCAGCGGCAACATTTCTGCCGGAGATGGCGGCCGGTTCGACGTGCTCGACGCGGCGCAGGGCCTCGAGGTGAACGCGGCCCATGAATCCGGTGCCGAAGATTGCGGTTCTGATTGGCTTCATGCGTGATTCCTGAGGATGGCTTCCAGTTAGACCCACCAGGGTGCGCCGGGCTGCTCGCGGATGACAAGTTCATTGAGGAAGGCTGCGGCTTTCGTGAGGCCTTCTTCGGCAGAGAGCAGGCTGTCCTCGTGCTCGATGGAGAGCACGTTGTCGTAGCTGTACATGCGCAGCGTGGAGACGAACTCCTTCCACCATTCGGCGCCGTGGCCGTAGCCGCAGGTGCGGAAGATCCAGCCGCGGGCACGCTCATCGGTGTAGGGTTTGGTGTCGAGGACTCCGGTGAACGGGAGATTGGCGGGGTAGAGCTGGGTATCCTTGGCGTGGACGTGGAAGATGGCGTTGCCGAGGACGCGGACGGCGGCGATGGGGTCGATGTTCTGCCAGAAGAGATGGCTGGGGTCGAAGTTGCATCCGACGCTGGGGCCGGCGATGGCGCGGAGGCGGAGCATGGTCTCCGGACTGTAGACGACGAAGCCGGGATGCATCTCGATGGCGATCTTCACGCCGTGATCGGCGGCGAATTTGCCGTGTTCGGTCCAGTAGGGAGCGACGACTTCGTCCCACTGCCATTGGAGGATGTCGAGATAATCAGGCGGCCAGGGGCAGGTGACCCAGTTGGGTGATTTTGCGCCGGGCGCGTCGCCGGGGCATCCGGAAAAGTCGACGACGACGGGGATGCCGAGCTTTTCGGCGAGCAGGATGGTCTTGCGGCTGATATCTGCATCGTGGCCGGCGCGGACGGGATCTGGATGGAGCGCGTTGCCGTGGCAACTGAGGGCGCTGATGGATGCGCCACGGTCGGCGAGCACATGCTGGAACTCGGAGAGGGCGTTGGCGTCGTCGAGCATGCTGAGCTTGCAGTGCGCATCGCCGGGATAGTTGCCGGTGCCAAGCTCGACGGTGGTGATGTTGAGCGCGCGGAGCTTGTCGAGGACGGCAGGCAGCGAGAGTTGCGAGAGCAGCGGGGTGAAGACTCCTACTTTCATGCCGGCGATGGTCTCCTGATTCTATTCAGGAGCCATGATACGCGAGTGGTGAGAAGGTTAGTTGTGGGGCGGGCGGGATGCGAGCAGACGCGTGTCGACGAAGTTGCTGGCGGCGATTCCGTCGCAGAGCGGGACCCACTGGCAGCCTTTGCAGGCCTTGCGGATGGTGCCCTGTTGAAAGGCGTGACGCATGCGGTCGAGCGTGGCGGCGGTGAGTGTGAGGTGGGTTCCGGTCTCAATGGGTTGTTGGAGTAATTGCCCGAGGGATTCGGCGGCGAGGGTGTCGCGCGTGGAGACGGACGTGTTGCGGCAGTGACAGGAGGCGTCGGCAAGGAGCGGGGCGCAGATGTCGTCGGGCGCGAAGGTAATTTCGACGGTCTGGTTGCCGGAGGCGATGCGGTCGATGATGCGCTCGAAGTTGGCGATGAATTCCGGCGAGTAGCCCTTGCCCGCGAAGGTAAGCATGCAGAGCAGATGATGCGGGCGAAGGCGGATGGTCACGGAGGGCTCCCGAATCTGTGAGCGTAGTATATGCAATGCGCAGCGTGGGCGCACATTGACTTGATGGTAGCGCAGCGGCCGTACTTAGTGGACGAGGAAGATGGCGGTCTGATCGGGGGCGAGCTGCATGGTGAGCGAACCATTGGCGGGCGTAGCTGGAGGCGCGCCGAGCACGGGCGTGAATTGCGAACAGCCTGCGAGGGCGGTTTCCGGCGTGGAAAGCGTTAGCGATCGCGGTGAGGTTGAGTGGTTGGCGATGACGAGGACGCGCTCAGGGCTGGAGGGCGTGCAGCCCTGCGCGATGTCATCGGCGCGGACGAAGGCGAAGACGGTTTTGTCGAAGTATATGTCCTGCTGGAGGCCGGTCTGGAGCTCGGGGTGCTGGGCGCGGAAGTGCAGGAGGGTGCTGAGGTAGTCGTGAACGGATGCCTGCTCGGGGGTGCGTCCGGCAGCGGTGAACGCGCTGGCGGGATCGCCAGGGAAGCCTCCGGGGAAGTCGTGGCGGTTGTCGGGGTCGTCGCCGCCGCGCATGGCGATTTCGTCTCCGGAATAGATTTGCGGCATGCCGCGCAGGGCGGAGATGAGCGCGAAGGCCATCTCGAGGTCGGGGATGGTGGCGCCGGGGACGGTGAGGAAACGCATGGTGTCGTGGTTGCCGATGAAGGTGACGAGGCGGTTGGGATGCGGGTAGAGGCGGTCCTGGCGGAGGACGTTTTCGAGGTTGCTCATGGGCTGGTTCTGGATGAGCACCTTGCGCAGCATGAAGTACATGGGGAAGTCGAAGGGCGTGTAAAGACCGGTGTCGACGGTGCCTTCGTGGCCGGGGCGGGCGACGCCTCCGGCGAAGTACGAGACGATGGTGGGGTCGGGGTTGAAGACTTCGCCGACGGTGGTGAGGTGCGGGAAGATCTGGTGCAGCTCAGCGTGGAAGTTGTGCCAGAAGACGCGGCTGACGTAGGGGAAGGTGTCGAGCCGGAGGCCGTCGAGCCCGGCGGTTTCGATCCACCAGACGGCGTTCTGAATGAGGTACTGGCTGACGAGCGGGTTTTCCTGATTCAGGTCGGGAAGGACGTTGGCGAACCAGCCCTCGGTGACGTCCTTTTGCTGCGCCCATGAGGCGTGCGGGTCGGGCAGCGAGGTGAAGTCGCCGTTGGCCGGGTCGTGGTGGGCGACGGTGCCATGAAACCAGTCGGGAGTGGGCGGGTCTTTGGCCCAGGGATTGGCAGCGCCGACGTGATTGGGAACGGTGTCGAGGACGAGCTTCATGCCGTCGGCGTGGACGGCGCGGGCGAGCGCGATGTAATCGGCAAGGGTGCCGAAGTGGGGATCGACGGCATACATGTTGGTGGCGCTGTAGCCGTGATAATCCTGTGTGCCGCCGGTGTTGTCGTAGACGGGGGTGGTCCAGATGGTGGTGATGCCGAGCTGCTTGAGGTAGTCGAGATGCTGCTCGATGCCGCGGAAGTCTCCGCCATGCCAGCCGCGCGGCAGCGAGCGCTGGCTGGAGTGAGGATCGTTGGAGGTGTCGCCATCGGCGAAGCGGTCGGTCATGATGAGGTACATGACATCGCGCGAGGAGAAACCCTGAAAGCCGGCCGATGCGGGCTTGCGCTGATCGAGCTGCCAGAGGCGCGATGTAGAGCCGGAGGAGTTGGAGACGCGCAGGGTGAGGGTCTGCGGAGCAGCTATTGTTGTATCAAGCCAGACGAAGAGATAGTGTCCATTGGCCGAGGCGTGCGTGCGGGTGACGGAGACATGGCTGCCGGTGATGGAGACGGCCGCTCCGGAGAGGTGGTTGCCATGCAGCAGCAGCATGGGCGATGGGAAGGTAGCCCACCAGTTGGGCGGATCGATTTTGTCGATACAGGGGGCGGTGAGGCAATTGGCTTGCGCTGAGAGCGCGCCGCAGGTTGAAAGGCAGAGAACTGTAAGGAACACAATCCGCACTTGTGCGAGCATGACGACTCCAGATGGGGCAGATCGATCTATTTTGTCCCGCAGGAACGGGTGGTGCGGTGAACCGAAACCGGGAAAAAATTGCCACGGCAGATTGACCCGCCGTGGCGACCGGAAACTTAAGTTAGATCTGGAGATGGAATGCCAGCTCCAGAGAGCAAAGATTGAATCACCGGGTACTTAACGCCCTTGAATCGCAAACCGGCAATGCACGGTATTGCAATTTTTATTCAAACCTTTATCACCAGATAAAACCATGTGAATGTTACAGTTGCGACGTTAATTTAACTCGGATGAAGGTTCTCAGCAGCGTTGACCAGCGAGTAAAGAGTGGGCGAAACTAGATGTTCTTGAGGAACGTACCGAAATGGGGATGCAGGTCCAGCGTTCGGATCCCGAAGATCATAAGGGGCACTCTGAGGGACAGCCTCCGATTCCGACGGTGATTCGCTTTGGCCTGTTTGAAGCGGATCTGGAGACTGGAGAGCTGCACAAGTCCGGCATGCGGATACGTCTCCAGGCGCAACCATTTCGCATCTTGAGCATGCTGCTGGAACGTCCGGGCGAGGTTGTGACCCGGGAGGAAATTCAGCATCGGCTGTGGGGCAACAACATTATTGTTGATTTCGACCACAGCTTGGGCACGGCGATCAACAAGATACGGGAGGCGCTGGGCGACTCCGCGGAAAATCCGCGTTTTATTGAGACACTGGCGAGGCGGGGCTACCGATTCATTGCCCCGGTAACGGCCGCAGATGCTGCTGCGGCGAGAACTCCCGGAGCCGAGCATCCTGAGGAAGCAAGCGCGCCGGCGGCGCCTTTGGTGCGGACACGGCCAATGCGATGGCTGTGGTGGGCGGCGAGTGCGTTGATCGGGATTGTGCTCGTTGGGCTGGCATACCTCATGGGGCTGCGGACCGCCGCCGACGCAGCGCCTCCTCCTTTCATTACACAGGTGACTTTTTCCGGGCGAGTTTCGCCGGGCGACCCTCAATTTGAGAGCCTGCCGGGAACGGCAACGGACGGATCGCGGATTTACTTCTCGGAAATTGAGGATGGTCGCTCGCAAATGGCCGAGGCGCTGATTGCGGATGGCGAGACGAGCATGCTGGGTGTCCCGGCGGAGATTGCTGCGCCGTCCCTTGGGGACATTTCGCCGGATGGCTCGGAGCTGCTGCTGCGGAATCATCTGGCGACAGGCCCGGAACAGGCGCTGTGGATTGTGCCCACGATTGGAGGGGCTGCGCGGCGGATTCCGGGAGTGCTGGCGCATGACGCAACGTGGATGACCGATGGAAAGCACATCCTGTATGCGGAGGACAACGATCTGTACATCGCCGCAGAGGATGGAAGCGGGGTCAGGAAGTTTGCCACGCTTCCGGGGCGGGCATTCTGGCTGCGGTGGTCGCCTGACGGCCGGGTGCTGCGCTTTACGCTGCTGAACAGCGAAAACCATACTACGTCATTGTGGGAGATTGCCGCCAATGGAAAGGACCAGCATCCGCTGCTGCCGGGATGGAACAATCCTCCGGCGGAGTGCTGCGGAAGCTGGACGGCGGACGGGCGCTATTTCGTCTTCCAATCGACGCGGAACGGGGACAGCAACATTTGGCAGATCGAGGAAGACACGGGGCTGGTTGGCAGCAGTAAGCCGGTACAGATTACGAATGGGCCGCTGAGCTTTCAGGCCCCGATTACTTCGCGGAGCGGCGATAAGCTCTTCTTTATCGGGCTGAATACACGGTCTGAGTTGCTGGGATATGACGCGAAGAGCGCCACCTTTGTTCCATACGCGAACAACCTGAGCAACGCGCGCACGGTGATATTCTCGCGGGACGAGAAGTGGGTGGCGTGGGTGAAGGAAGACGACGGTACTCTGTGGCGCAGCCGCATGGACGGCAGCCAGCGCATTCAACTGACGGCGAAGCCGATGCAGGTTTTTATGATGCACTGGAGCCCGGACGGCAGTGAGCTTGCGCTGATGGCCCGGGAGCCGGGCAGCGTGTGGCGACTGTATAGCGTGGACATGGAGGGAGGACACTTGCAGCCGCTGCTGAATGAGGACCGCAACGAAGCCGACCCGAGCTGGTCGCCGGACGGCAGGAAGATTGTGTTTGGGCGGCTTCCTCAGTTGATGTCGGCGGAGCCGGGGCCGAAGGCGATTTATCTGCTGGACCTGAAGACGAAACAGGTGCGGGAATTGCCCGGATCGGAGGGCTTATTCAGCCCGCGCTGGTCGCCGGATGGGCGGTACATTGCAGCGTTGTCACTGGACCAGACCAAACTGATGCTGTATGACACAGCCACGAAGACCTGGCGGATGCTGGCACAACAGAACATTGCCGATCCGGTATGGTCTCACGATGGCACGGCGATCTTTTTCCATGATTTTGTGGAGACTGGTCAGCCGATCTATAAACTGACCATTGCCGATGACCACAAAGAACGAATTGCCGGACTGCGCGACCTGCGATCGGCGGATGCGATCGACTACCACTTTGCGGGGATCGCGCCGGGCGGTGTTCCGCTGGTGAATGTGCGGCTGTCGACGGCGAATATCTATTCAGCCACAGTTCGGCAGCAGTAGGGCGCGGCAGGCAAGCGGACAACCATGATGAGCGAGAAGAGTGCGCGCGGGCGCAGCGCAATGGGCGATAAGGGCGCGAGCGTTGCGGTGGTGAACTGCGGCGAGCTTGTGACTTTGGCAGGGCCTGCGCGGGCGCGAGTTGGGCGTGAGTTGCAGGAGCTCGGAATCAAAAAAGATGCGGCGCTGCTGGTATTGGATGGGCGCATTGCGGAGGTTGGCAGCTACAACGATCTAAGGGCGCGTTTCCCGGCTGGGATTGAGGTGGTGGACGCGGGCGGGCGCGTGGTGATGCCGGGATTTGTGGATGCGCATACGCATCTGGTGTTCGGCGGCGATCGGGTTACGGAGTTTGAGCAGCGCGTAGGCGGGAAGACCTACCAGGAGATTGCTGCGGCGGGTGGAGGGATTGTTTCCACCTTAAGGAAGACGCGCGAGGCGAGCGAGGCAGAACTGGCCGACGCGGCGCTGCGCCATGCGGATTGGTTCCTGCGCGGCGGGACGACGACGATTGAGGCGAAGTCCGGCTACGGGCAAACGGTGGAGTCGGAGGTGAAGATTTTGCGGGTGATTGCGGAGCTGAAAGAGCGAACGGCGCTGCGAATGATTGCGACGGTGCTGGCGGCGCATGTGCTTCCACCGGAGTTCAAGCAGGACCGCGCGGGCTATGTTCGGCTGGTGACGGAAGAGATGTTGCCTGCGGTTGCCGGGCACATGCTGGCGCAGTACTGCGATGTGTTCTGCGATGAACATGCATTCACAGTGGATGAGGCGCGGATGATTCTGACGGCGGCGAAGCGGCGCGGGTTCGGGCTGCGGATGCATGTGGAGCAGTTCGCGTCGGATGGGGGCGCACAACTGGCAGCGGATCTGGGCGCGAAGACGGCGGACCATCTGGAATATACAGAGCGGGCGGGGATCGATGCACTGAAGGCGGCGGGCGTGCAGCCGGTGCTGGTTCCGGGCTCGGTGTTTGCGCTGGGACGCAGCAAGTATCCGGACGCGCGGGCGATGATTGAGGCGGGACTGGCTCCGGTGCTGGCCACGGACTTCAATCCGGGGTCGTCTCCGATGACGTCGATGGCCTTTGTGATTTCGCTGGCGGCGCTTTACATGAAGATGCTGCCCGCAGAGGCGATTGTAGGGGCGACGATGAACGCGGCGGCGAGCCTGGACATGGCGGACGAGGTTGGGTCGCTGGAGCCGGGCAAACAGGCGGATTTTGTGATTCACGAGTTCAGGGACTATAGGGAGATTGCCTATTACGTTGCGGCCCCTATTAGGCCGCAGGTGTATGTTGCGGGGCGAAGGGTTGCGTGAGGCATGGTGAATCCTGCGGATGTATTACGCGACCTGGTGGGGATACCGAGCGCCTCGGCAATGTCCAATGTGCCGGTGATTGCATATGCGGAGCGGCTCCTCAAGAGGTGTGGATGGCATACGCGGCGTGTGGGGTATGTGGATGCGGGCGGCATCGAGAAGGCGAATCTGATTGCGATTCCGGAGCAACATGCGGGAGGGCTTCCACAGGTGGAGCTGGCGTTTGTGTGCCACACGGATACGGTTCCGTATCGCGACGAGTGGGCGGACGCATTGAATCTGAAAGAAACCGGCGGCGTGCTGCATGGGTGCGGAGCGTGTGACGTGAAGGGATCGCTGGCGTGTCTGCTGGCGGCGATTGCGGAGACGGATGCGAAGGCGTTGAAGCGGCCGGTGGCGCTGGTGCTGACGGCCGATGAGGAAGTTGGTTGCGTGGGTACGACGCGTCTGCTTGCAGAGGATGCGGTGCGGCCGCGATTTGCGGTGGTGTGCGAGCCGACTTCGTTGCGTCCGGCGACGGCTGGCAAGGGATACGCGCTGGCGCAGGTACGGGTGACGGGGCGCGAGGCGCACAGCGCGTTTCCGGAGAAGGGAATTTCGGCGGTGTTTGCGGCAGCGGAGATGTTGCGTGCGATTGAGGCGTGGGGCAGTGATGATGCGGGGCCGCGGGATGCGCTGTTTGATCCTCCGCGGACGACGTATAACGTGGGGCTGGTGCAGGGCGGAACGGCGAAGAACATCATTCCCGGCGAGTGTGCGATGACGGTGGAGTGGCGTCCTGTTCCGGGCGAGGATGCAGCCGAGGGCGGACGGCGGTTGGATGCTCTGGCGCGCGAGGTGGAGGAACGAAACGGCGGCTGCGAGATTACGGTGGAGGTGTTGCGCGCAGAAGCGGGATTTGCACGCAGGCCGGAGGCGAAGCTGGGGCCGCGGCTTGTGCAGATGCTGGGCAGGCCGGAGTGCGGGGTTTCGTTTGGGTCAGAGGCGACGCGGTTTGCACAGGTCGCGGAAGAAATTGTGGTGATCGGGCCGGGCGACATGCATACTGCGCACAGCGACCGCGAGTGCGTTCCAACGCGTGAGCTGGCCGAGTGGATCGAGGTCGTGAAGAAGCTGCTGAAGGCCAGTTGGGATTAAGATCAAGAGTTCGCCGTTGAGGGACGCAAACGATGGAGCCAACTGTCTACAGTCCAGACCTTATTTACTGTGACGGCAGATTTGTCTCCGGCACGGGTCTGCTGGTCGATGCGACTGGAAAGATTGAGAAGCTGGTCCCAATGAATGCAGGTGCGACCGCGAAGGCTGTGCCGATGCCGGGCAAGGCGCTGCTGCCGGGGCTGGTCAATGGGCATTCGCACAGCTTTCAGCGGCTGATTCGCGGACGGGCGGAGACGCGGGGCGCGAGCGGGAACAACTTCTGGACGTGGCGGGACACGATGTATCGCGCGGCGAAGGCGCTGGACGCGGATCAAGTGTATGACGTGGCGCGTATGACGTTCCTGGAGATGGCCCTGGCCGGTATTACGGCAGTGGGCGAATTTCATTATTTGCACAAAAAGCCCGATGGCGCAGCCTATGATGATCCGAATGAGCTGGCAAAGAAGGTGATTGCCGCGGCGAAATCGGTGGGTTTGAGGATTTGTCTGCTGCGGGTTGCGTATCTGCGGGCTGGGTACAAGCTGGAGCCGAATCCAGGGCAGATGAGGTTTTACGAGACATTGCCCGAATACATGGAGAACACGGCGGCGTTGGCGCGTGGGATTGCCGGGCAGGATCGAGTTTCTATGGGTGTGGCTCCGCACAGCGTGCGCGCTGTCCCGCTGGATGCGCTGAAGGAAATTGTGCAGTGGGCGGAAGAGCGACAGCTTCCGTTGCACATGCATGCTGCGGAGCAACGGGCAGAGAATGCGGCGTGCGGGGCGGAGTATGGGGTGACTCCGGTACAGTTGCTGGCGAGAAACGGCCTGCTGACGGAGCGCTCGACACTGGTGCATGCAATCCACATCACGCCGGACGAGCGGGATGCGATTGCCGGTGCAGGCGCGATGATCTGCTCATGTCCGACGACGGAGCGGAACCTCGGCGATGGGATTGTGGACGCAGAGGCGGCGATTGCGAAGGGGATCGGGTTCTGCTTCGGGTCGGACAGCCAGGCGACGATTGACTTGCTGGAGGACGCGCGTGAGCTGGACTGCCATCTGCGGCTGGTGCGGGAGCAGCGGGTGATTCTGGACGGTGTGGCGGGAGTGGATATTTCGCAGCGGTTGCTGGGCTACGCGACGGCGGGCGGCGCGAAGAGCCTGGGGCTGAATGCGGGCGAGCTGAAGCCGGGAGCGCACGCGGACTTCTTTACTGTGGATTTGAACGACGTATCGATTGCTGGCGCGGCGGCGGGTGAGTTGACGGGAGCGGTGGTGTTTGGAATGGACCGCGCGGCGGTGCGCGACGTGGTTGTGGGTGGAGAGAGGATTGTCTCCGGCGGGCGGCATGGTTTGCAGGAAGAGATCGTCCGCAAGTACGGGGAAGTGTCGGCGAAAGTTTGGAGATAGCAGCGAAGCAGGAGAGGAGGATGAGCGATGCCTTCGACGCATGAGATGGTAGCGGAAGAGACGGTAGGGAAAGAGACGATCGAGGCGCGGCGGTTTGATCCGGAACGGAAGATTCGCGCGCCGCGCGGCAGCGAGCTGAGCTGCAAGAACTGGCTGAGCGAGGCCGCGTATCGAATGATCCAGAACAATCTGGACGCGGAGGTGGCGGAAAATCCGCAGCAATTGGTGGTGTATGGAGGGATCGGCAGAGCGGCGCGCAACTGGGAGTGCTTTGATGAGATTCTGCGTCGGCTCCGCGAGTTGGAGCCGGATGAGACACTGCTGATTCAGTCGGGCAAGCCGGTGGGCGTGTTCAAGTCGCATGCAGATGCGCCACGGGTGCTGATTGCGAACTCGAATCTGGTTCCGGCGTGGGCCAACTGGGAGCACTTCAACGAGCTCGATCGCAAGGGCCTGATGATGTTCGGGCAGATGACGGCGGGGAGCTGGATTTATATCGGGTCGCAGGGGATCATTCAGGGGACGTACGAGACATTTGAGGAAGCCGGACGGCGGCACTACGGCGGCGACCTGCGCGGGCGCTGGATTTTGACGGCGGGGCTGGGTGGAATGGGCGCGGCACAGCCGCTGGCGGCGACATTCGCCGGAGCGTGTTCGCTGATTGTCGAGTGCCAGCAGTCGCGGATCGACTTCAGGCTGCGGACACGATATCTGGACAAACAGGCGAAGGACCTGAACGATGCGCTGGCCTTGCTGAAGCACCACTGCGAACGGCGCGAGGCGGTGTCCATCGGGCTGCTGGGCAATGCGGCGGAGATTGTGCCGGAACTGGCTCGGCGTGTGCGGAAGGGAGGGATTAAGCCGGACCTGGTGACGGACCAGACGTCCGCGCACGACTTGATCAACGGCTATCTGCCGCTGGGATGGACGGTTGAGCAGTGGAGGGCAGATGCGGTGAATCCGGAGCGGCATGCGGCGCTGCGGAAGGCGGCAGCGGAAAGCTGCGCAGCGCATGTGCGGGCGATGCTCGAGTTCCAGCAGATGGGTGTTCCAGTGTTTGATTACGGTAACAACATCCGGCAGGTGGCGTTGGATGAGGGCGTGAAGGACGCGTTTGATTTTCCGGGATTTGTGCCGGCGTATGTACGACCGCTGTTTTGCGAAGGCAAGGGGCCGTTCCGGTGGGTGGCGCTGTCGGGCGATGCGGAGGACATTTACAAGACGGACGCGAAGATCAAAGAACTGTTTCCGGAGGACGCGCACCTGCACCGCTGGCTGGACATGGCGCGGGAGCGGATTCAATTTCAGGGACTGCCGGCGCGCATTTGCTGGCTGGGCCTGGGGCAGCGGGACAAGGCAGGGCTCGCGTTCAACGCCATGGTGCGCAGCGGAGAGCTGAAGGCCCCGATTGTGATCGGGCGCGACCATCTGGACACGGGATCAGTGGCGAGCCCGAATCGCGAGACGGAGGCGATGCGGGACGGGTCAGACGCGGTATCTGACTGGCCGTTGCTGAATGCGATGCTGAATGTGGCGGGCGGCGCGACGTGGGTGAGCTTTCATCACGGAGGCGGCGTGGGCATGGGATATTCGCAGCATGCGGGCGTGGTGATTGTGTGCGACGGAAGCGCTGAGGCGGACAAACGCATTGCGCGCGTGCTGTTCAATGATCCGGCGACAGGGGTGATGCGGCATGCGGACGCGGGATACGAAGCGGCGATCGAGACGGCAAAAGAGAACGGTTTGAAGCTGCCCCTTTTGAAGAATTAAGGGCAGCCTCAAACCGTGACTGGTGGAGGCGAGCGATCAGAAGCTGAGGTGAAGAGACATCTGAATCTGACGCGGCGCCCCGATGGTGTGGGAGACGTATCCCAGACCGGTGGGGCAGTTGAAGAAGGTGTCGGGCGGAGCGTTACCCTGTGCGCACGCCGACGGAGACGGAGCAGCCGGGGTGCCCTCGACCGGGAAGTCGTTGTAGCCTTCGTTCTGCGCCACGTTGTCATTCGGAATGTCAAAGCTGGCGCTGTTGGTCAGGTTGAAGACATCGAAGTTGTATTTTGCAGAAATCCTTTCGGAAATTTTGAAGGTTTTTACGAGTGAGACATCGGCGCGCTTCTGGAAGGCCTGGCGGAAGATGTTGCGCTGTCCGCTGGTGAAGCCGGTCTCATAGAGATCGTTGGAAGGGATGCCGCCGTTGAGCGAGCCCGGAGCGAGCAGCGGCAGGGTAAAGCAGGCGGCGTTGAGCGCGGGAGTTCCGAAGGCGCCTGAGTGGCCGGTGTAGGCCGATTGCGGCTTACAGCCGGGAGCCAGCGGAACGATGGGGTTGGTAATGCCGTCCGATGTGCCGTAGTAGATGCTGCCCACGGCGCCGGAGTAATCGATGATGCTGTAGGGCTGGCCGCTTTGCAGCACGGTGAGACCTTCCAGCGTCCAGCCGTTGGCGATGCGTCCTGCCCAAGACCTTTCCGCAAAGAAATTGGGCGAGGTAAACGAGTAGTTGAAGTTGATCACGTGCGTACGGTCAAAGTCGGATGAGGCGTAGCCGTCATGCAGGTCGAGCGGGTTGTTTCCGTTGAAGAAGAGGCCCATCGCGCTCTGCTCGTCGAGCGAGTGGGAATAGGTGTAGGAGACGCCGGCCTGGATGCCGCGGCTCAGGCGCTTCTCAAGGTGCGCGACCAGCGAGTTGTAAGCGGAGATGCCGGCGGCCTTGTAGGTTTCAGATTCCGCCGAGTAGCCGACGTAGGGAACGCGGAGGTCGATGTTGCCGCCCTCATAGGTTGACAGGTATTGCGTGCCGTCAGGCAAGGTAGCCGGTGAGCAACTGTAGTAATCGCAGGGCTGTGTCTGCACCGCATAGCCGTAGGTGTACTTCTGTCCGTGAATGGGATTGCTTGGGGTCGCGGTGCCTGCCTGGTTGAAGGGAACGGGAATTACCTCATGCCGGCCCACGTTGCCGACGTAACCGATATCCACAGCGAGGTCGTTCCGGGGCTGCCACTGCACATCGAGCGTGTAGTTGATGGTGTAGGGCAACTTGTTGGCCCGGTTATAGGTGGCAACGGAAAAGAGCTGCGCGAAGTCTTCGATTTCAGAGACGGTGGGCAGGTACTTGGTAATGTCAGCCGGGTTGCCGCTGGGCTGAAATCCAGGGGTCGTTCCCCAGGGGTTGGAGAGATTGATGTCGCCGGTGCAGGCTGAGACGAAGGACGGCGCGCCGGGGCACTGGATGGTGTTGACGAACGGCGGAGTCATGGTGACGCCGAAGGGACCGCCCGTGACCTCACCTGCGGCGTAGCCGGGCGAGAGGTAGGTGAAGAGCTCGCCACGGTCATAGTAGATGCCGGTTCCGGTGCGGACAACGACGTTGCCGTCGAACTTCTTGGGCTGCCAGGCAAGGCCGACGCGCGGGCCAATGCCCCATTGGCGTCCGGTGAGTGTGGTGTTGCTTACGCCTTTCGTGGGAAATTGCTTGTTGTTCCCGGCAACGATGAAGCCGTTGGACACAACTTCGTTCCCGTCGAAGGAGTAGAGCGAGGGGTCAAAGTTGAAGATGCGGCCGTATTTCTCCGTGAGGCCGCCATCCCAGTCATAGCGGATGCCGGCAGTGAGGCTGAGCGTGGGGATGATCTGGAATTTGTCCTGAAGGTAGAGACCGACCTGATTGGAGCGGTAATAACGGTTGGCGTTGCCGAGCATGAAGGACGTCGTGGTGAAGTCGTCGTTCTGGTAGGCGAGGTTACCCAGGAGGAAATTGGCGAAGTCCGGAGTCGCGATCATGCCCTTGCCGGTGCGCTCGTTACGGACGTTGAGCTGCGTGTAGGAGTAGCTGGCGCCGAAGGTGACAGTGTGCCGCCCAGCCGTCCAGATGGCATTGGCTGAGGGCATGAGCCGGTTCTGGAAGAGGCCGGTGAACGGGCTCTGCGTGAATGATCCGGGGCCGATGTTCAAGGGCACGTCATAGAGGTAGTTGGGATTGTTGGGCGAGTTGTTGCCGTAGGCGTCGATGATGCTGATGCCGGGGAAGTAGGTCGAGCCGAAGGTGTTGATTCCAGCCTGCTGCGGCGTGAAGGGCTGCTGGTTCACGCCGTAAGCTTTCTCGCGGATGAAGCCCATCACCTCAGTGACGCTGAAGCTGGGGCTGAGGATTTGCGTGTTGTTGAGTGATGCGACCTGGCTGCCGGTATCGAGCAACTGGTTGAAGCCGGAGACGTTGGAGTACGCATAGGGCGCGTTGAGCGGATCGTGCTGGTAGTAGTACTTGGCAGAAAGAGTGTCCGACGGCGTGGCGTCCCAGTCAAGGTTGGCAACGGCCTGATCGGCTGAGAAGTAGGAGGTGCCGGGGATCGAAGAGTTGAAGGGATCGCTGTAAGTGGCAGGCGCGTCGGTGGTGGCGGAGGGGACAAGGTACTGACCGTCAGGGAACTTGTATTGCATGAGGAAAAGAGCGACTGGGTTGATCTCATTGGGCGTCACGTCATCGTCCCAGTTTGCATTTGCGACGGCTGCCAACGCCGAGGGGCTACGGTCGTCGGTAAGGCCGGGAGGCACGATGAGGCGCGAGATGCCGATTTCCTGATCGGCTGCGTGCACGTGCTGGTAGGCAAGGTAGTAGAAGAGCTTGTCTTTGATGATCGGGCCGCCAACGTCGCCGCCTGCGGTGTAACGGTGCAGCTGCGGAACCATTTCGTTGCTGGGAAGGAAGGTGGACTGCTTGAAGAAGAACGGTGCAGCGTTAAGCCAGTCGGTTCCGCGGTTGAAGTAGAGGCCGCCGTGAATCTGGTTGGTGCCGGAGGCGGTACTCATGTCAATGTGCGCGCCGCTGGTGGAGCCCTGCTGCGCATCGTACATGGAGGTGTTGACGCGGATTTCGGAGAGCGTCTCCGGCGCAGGAGTGGGCAAGGCGTTGCCGATGGCGAGATAGACGGAGGCGCTGCTCTGTTCAACTCCGCCCGCACCGAGGTTGCCTACGCCGGTGTTGTTGACGATGCGGGCCGAGGCCACCTGGCTGGTGCTTTTGCCGTTGAAGAGGTTGCTGGCGTCTACGCCGTTGAGCAGGAAGCTGTTTGAGGTGTCGCGCTGGCCGTTGGCCCAGATGGGGGCGTTGCCCATGCCACTGTTGGAGCCGGTGCCGCCGGGCAGCTCAGCGTTGACTCCGGGAGCCAGAATGGCCGCGCCGGTGAAGCTGCCGGTGGGCAGCGGGATGGAGTCAATCTGTGTCTTGTCGAGGACGTAGCCGTTGGTGGTATCCACTGCATTGAGCAGCGGAGTGTCCTGAACAGTGACCGAGGTGCTGACCTCGCCGACCTTCAACTGCATGTTGACGGACGCGGTGCGGTCGGCCTGAACGAGGATGGAGGCGACCTTCTGTGTATCGAACCCGTTATGGGTGAAGGACAGCGAATAGGTGCCAATCGGGAGATTGAAGAAGTTGTAGGTGCCGTCGGTTCCGGTTTTGACGACGCGCGTGAGACCGGTCTGCATGCCGACTGCGGTCACGGTTGTGTCAGTCAGGGCGCTGCCGGATGAATCCGTGACCAAGCCGGTAATGGCTCCGAGAGTCTGCTGGGCGCGGGACGCGACTGGAAAAACGAGGAGGAGAAGGAAGGTAGCGAAAAGCCCTTTCATCTTTGACATCGCAGGTTTTGCCTCACAAAGGAAATTACAAAAGAAAATACAAATGCATCGGGGCGGGCGGGCCGCTCACGATGGAGCAGGTTCAAATTTTTTTGAGTGATCCTTCAGTGCTCTTGAAGAATCTACGGTCGACTCACCTGAGTTTGCAGGCGGCTTTCGCCAAAGCATACTCGAAGGCGGCGCCGCTACAAACGGGAATGTGCAGCTATAGAAGATTTCTTCGCGCGCGATAATTTCTGCTTATATCAATCGCAAAAGTGGCGCTGACACGCCGGCGTTGCAGGATCATGGGCTATTCTTTACAAACCATATTGACTGGAAGATTTACGGGGGATTGTCCTGTTGATGCGAGCGCGCCTTGAAGCGTATTTCCGTTTTTCAGAGCACGGAACGGACTGGCGAACAGAAATACTTGCCGGGGTGACGACGTTCATCACGATGGCGTACATCATCTTTGTGAACCCATCGATCCTGTCGCAGGCGGGAATGCCGCTGGCGGCAGTGACAGCTGCAACGTGCCTGTGCGCGGCGTTCGGGTCCATCCTGATGGGGCTGCTGGCGAACTATCCGCTGGCGCTGGCTCCGGGCATGGGGCTGAATGCGTACTTTACGTACACAGTGGTGAAAGGTATGGGCGTGCCGTGGCAGACGGCGCTGGGCGCGGTGTTCGTCTCCGGCGTGATCTTTCTGCTGCTGACGTTTACCGGGATACGGCAACTGCTGCTGGCGTCGATTCCGGACCAGCTGCACTCGGCGGTGGCGGGCGGCATCGGGCTGTTTATCGCGTTCATCGGGCTGCGGAATGCGGGGATTATTGTGCCGAGCGGCGCGACGACGGTGACGCTGGGCAACCTGCGCGCGCCAACTGCGGCGCTGGCGGTCTTCGGCATTTTGCTGATTGCGGTGCTGCAGACCTTTCGCGTGAAGGCCTCGATGCTGATTGGCGTGCTGGGCACCATGCTGCTGGGCATTTTTGCGCATCAGGTGCACTGGGACCCGCATGCGTTCTCGCTGCGCTCGCTGCACGCCACGGCGTTCCATTTGGATGTGCGCGCGGCGCTGCATCTGAATGCCTTTGAAATTATCTTTGTATTTCTCTTTGTTGATTTGTTCGACAACATCGGAACCCTGGTGGCAGTAGCGGACCGCGCGGGACTGATTGAAGAGGGCTATACGATCCCGCGGCTGACGCGCATCTTTTTTGCGGACGCAACGAGCACGGTGGTGGGCTCACTGGTGGGGACGAGCACGGTGACGAGCTATATCGAGTCCGCGGCTGGGGTTGCCGTGGGCGGACGCACAGGGATCACCGCGATCACGACAGGGCTGCTGTTTCTGATTGCGCTGTTTGTTGCGCCGCTGGTGGGGGCGATTCCGACGTTTGCGACTGCGCCGGCGCTGATTCTGGTAGGCGCGCTGATGCTGGTTGGAGTAGGGAAGATTGAGTGGAGTAATCCGCTGGTGGCGATTCCGTCGTTCCTGACACTGGTGATGATTCCCCTGACGTACTCGATTGCGACGGGGCTGAGCTTCGGGCTAATTGCCTTTGCGGTGCTGGAGCTGATTTCGGGGCAAGGGAAAAAGAAAAATTGGCTGCTGTATACGCTGGCCGCGCTGTTTGTTCTGCGGCTGATCTATTTAGCGCATGGCTGACGCGAGCGGCTGCGCCGGAGAGTGAGTTGGGGACTGAGGCGCTGAATACGGGCCCGATGGACGCTGCCGAGCTGATTACGGGCGACGGCGTGAAGACGCCTGTGGATGCGGCATATGGGCTGCGGCAGCACGTACTGTCGCCAGTTGAGACGCTGGCCCAGTCCATCTCAACGATTGCGCCGAGCACGTCAGCGGCGTTGACGATTCCGCTGGTGTTCACGCTGGCGGGAGCGGGGACGTGCGCGGCGTATGTGATCGCGATGCTGGCGATGTTTCTGGTGGCGATGTGCATTGCGGTGTTCGCGCGCGATTCGGCGTCGCCCGGCTCGCTGTTTGTGTATGCGCGGGCGAACCTGCCTGCGGGCTTTGCGGCGATTACGGCGTGGGCGCTGCTGTTTGCGTATCTGATGACAGCTGCGTCAGTGATCGGCGGGTTCCTGAATTATTCGTATGTGTTTCTGGGAGCGTATGGAAAGTATGTCCCGGCAGCAGCGCTGGTGATGGTGGCGGCGGGCTGCGCGATGTGGATTGCGTATCGCGATGTGAAGATTTCGGCGCGAATGATGCTGTTCATCGAGGCGGTGTCAGTATGCCTGATTGCCATTGTGATTGCGTGTACGCTGTGGCGGCACGGGCTGCATGTGGACATGACGCAGATCCGGCTGAAGGGCGCTTCGCTGCCGGCGGTGAGCATGGGCGGCATGCTGGCGATCTTCAGCTTTGTGGGGTTTGAGAGCGCAACGACGCTGGGAACAGAGGCGCGCGAGCCTCTGAAGACGATTCCGAGGGCGCTGATGTTGAGCGCGGTGCTCTCGGGGACGTTCTTCGTGATATGCGCGTATGGCGAGGTGATGGGATTTCACGGGGCGCAGGAGACGCTGGGACAATCGGCTGCGCCATTGCGGTATCTGGCGCGGCAGGCGGGCATTGCCATGGTTGGGCCGGTGATTGACGCGGGCGTGCTGGTGAGCATGTTCGCGGCGACGCTGGGCTGCGTGATTGCCTCTGGGCGGCTGCTGATGCTGATGGCGCATCACGGGCTGGTGCACAGCGTGTTCGCGAAGACGCACAGCCGCAACGAGACTCCGGCAATGGCGAGCTTGCTGGCGGGAGTGATGGCGGCGGTTCCGGTGATGATAGTTGCCGAGCGCGGCGCGAGCGGCGCGGACATTTACGGATGGATGGGAGCGCTGGCGGTGTTCGGATTTCTGACAGCTTATGCGCTGGCGACCATTGCGATGACGCAGCACCTGCGACGGCGCGGGAAGCTGAGCCCACGCTGGATTGCGCTGGCGGCGGGAGCGATCGTTGCGATTGCGGCGGCGATTTTCGGCACGCTGTTTCCGGTTCCACCTGCGCCGTACCGGTATTTTCCGTATGTGTATGCGGCGTATCTGCTGGCCGGCGGAGGATGGTATGCAGTGACGCGGCTGCGTGCATCCCGAGCTTAGACAGAGGGACCGGGCGGCACGCCGATGTCCTCATTCCAGATAGCGGGGTTGGTGCGGATGTAGCCGGCGAGCATGGTGATGCATTCGGAGGAGTTGAGGTCGATGACTTCGATGCCGCACTCGCGCAGCCAGTCGATGCCGCCGTGGAAGTTCTGCGATTCTCCGACAACGACAGTGCGGAAGCCGAACTGGCGGACGAGTCCGCTGCAATACCAGCAGGGCGCGAGCGTGGAGACCATGATGAGGTCGCGGTAAGAGGCCTGACGGCCGGCGCGGCGGAAGGCGTCGGTTTCGCCGTGGATGGATGGGTCGTCCTGCTGGATGCGGCGGTTGTGTCCGGCGCTGATGAGCTCGCCGCGTGTGTTGTAGATGGCGGCGCCAATGGGGATTCCGCCTTCGGAGAGGCCAAGGCGCGCCTGATCGATGGCGACCTGAAGCATGGCGGTGTAGTCGGGTGCGGGTGAGGTGGTCATGATCAGTACTCGATTTTGGTGGTGCTGTTTTGCCAGGCCTGGAAGCTGGCCCAGGCTGCGTCGCCGAGGAGCTGCGTGGATGGGACGGAGCGCTCGCCGCGCGGGAGGGTGAGTTCGCGGTAGAGATGGGCGTCGTCGAATCCGGCGCGGGCAGCTTCTGCAGCGGTGTTGCCGTAATAGATGGCGCCGATGCGCGCCCAGTAGATGGCAGCCAGGCACATGGGGCAGGGCTCGCAGCTGGTGTAGATTTCGCAGCCCTCAAGGCTGAAGCTGCCGAGCTTGCCGCAGGCGAGGCGGATGGCGTTGACTTCGGCGTGGGCGGTGGGATCGTTGGTCGCGGTGACGGAGTTGGCAGCTTCGGCGATGATCTGGCCGTCGCGCACGATGACGGAGCCGAACGGGCCGCCGCGGCTGGAGAGTACATTGTCTGTGGCGAGCGCGATGGCGCGGCGCATGAAGTCGAGTTGCTGCTCGTTCGGCATATAAGGTTGCTTCTCCGCTTGCTTGTTGACGAGACACGCGAGAAAGTATTGCCAGTATGGCACAGGCGTTTATTTCAACGAAGGTGGTGACACCGGAGGGGGTTCGCGCGGCGGCGGTGCTGGTGCACGAGGGGAAGATTGCGGCGGTAGTATCGGCAAGCGAAGTTCCGCGCGATTATGAAGTTCTTGATTTTGGCGGGCGGGCGTTGCTGCCGGGGCTGGTGGATCCACATGTGCACATCAACGAGCCGGGACGCACAGAGTGGGAAGGGTTTGCAACGGCGACGCGGGCGGCAGCGGCGGGAGGGTTTACGACGCTGCTGGACATGCCGTTGAATTGCCTGCCGGCGACGACCACGGTGGAGGCTCTGGAAGCGAAGCGGGCCGCGGCTGCGGGCAAGTGCGAGGTGGACTGGGCGGCGTGGGGTGGCGTCACCGGCAATAACAGCGGAGATATTGAACCGCTGGCGGCTGCGGGCGTGCGCGGGTTCAAGTGCTTCCTGGCTGAGCCGGGCGTGGATGGGTTCTTCCGCGTGGATGAAACGGAGTTGCGCGCAGCTGCGCCGCATCTGCGGGCGATGGGATTGCCGCTGCTGGTGCATGCGGAGCTGCCTGCGCCGCTGGAACGTGCGGCGAAGGCGCTGGAGGGCAGCGACTGGCGGCGGTATGCGACGTATCTGGCGTCGCGGCCGGATGCGGCGGAGGTGGATGCGATTGCGCTGATGCTGAGTTTGTGCCGCGAGTACGGGTTCCGGCTGCATATTGTGCATCTGGCGACGGAGCAGGCGCTGGGCATGTTGCGCGCGGCGCGCACGGAAGGGTTGCCGGTGACGGTGGAGACGTGTCCGCATTATTTGCACTTTGTCGCTGAGGAGATTCCGGATGGGAGTACGTTGCATAAGTGCGCGCCGCCGATCCGTAGCCGCGCGAATCGCGAGCGGCTGTGGCAGGCGCTGGCGGACGGCGACATCGACATGATCGGTACCGACCACTCGCCGTGCCCACCGGAGATGAAGCGGATGGAGGAAGGCAGCTTCAAGACGGCGTGGGGCGGGATTTCGAGTCTGGCGGTGGCGCTGCCGGTGGTGTGGACGGGGATGCGGGAGCGCGGACTGGGTCTGGATAGAATAGCGCGATGGATGGCCCAGATGCCCGCGAAGCTGGCGGGGCTGGATGCGCGGAAGGGCGCAATTGCTGTTGGCAGAGATGCGGATTTTGTCGTGTTCGATGAGCAGGCAGAGACGCGCGTGAGCACCGATGCGTTGCATTGCCGGCATGCGATTTCTCCGTATGTGGGTGAGGCATTGCACGGGCAGGTGGTGGCTACCTATGTGCGTGGCAAGTGCATCTTTGAAGATGGAGAGTTTGCGAAGGGAGTCTGCGGGCATGCTTTGTAGCAGGCGCGAAGATGCGATGTATAATTGGAAATCTTTTTCCAAGTGCGGGTTGCGCGGTTGCGTGTGGCGCGCGGTCCGGTTGAAGGTGCGAATTTGCAGCAGCGAATTGTAGGCACATCGAGCGTGCGCAAAGAAGGCGCAGCGAAGGTGTGCGGCACCGCCCGCTACATTGACGACATTACGCTGCCGGGAATGCTGCACGGGGCGACAGTGCGCAGTTCGATTGCACGCGGTCGCATCAAGAAAATCACATTTGATCCGGCGATTCCGTGGGGCGAGTTCACGATTGTGACCGCGGCGGATATTCCTGGCGCGAATTGCATTGCGCTGATCCAAAATGACTGGCCGTGCCTGGCAGCTGAGGTGGTGAATCATCCGGAAGAACCGATTGCGCTGCTGGCGCACGCGGACAAGCACAGGCTGGGAGAAGCGGTGGCCGCGGTGCGCGTGGAGTATGAGCCGCTGCCCTCGGTGCACTCGATTGCAGAGAGCGAGCGCAAGGACGCTGCGGTGTGGGGCGAAGACAATGTGCTCAAAAGCTACCTGATGGAAAAAGGCGATGTGGATGCGGTGTGGGCCGGCGCGGATTTCATCGTAGAGGGCGAGTACGAAACGGGCGCACAGGAGCATCTGTACATCGAGAACAATGGCGTGATTGCGGAGTACTCGGATGCGGCGGGGCTGACGATTTATGGGTCGATGCAGTGTCCGTTTTATGTGCACAAGTCGCTGGTGAAACTGATGGCGCTGCCGGAAGACAAAGTGCGCGTGGTGCAGGTGGAGACGGGCGGCGCGTTTGGCGGCAAGGAAGACTACCCTTCGATGATTGCGGCGCATGCGGCGCTGTTGGCGCGCAAGGCCGGGTGTCCGGTGAAGATTGTGTATGACCGCGCTGAGGACATGGCCGCGACGACGAAGCGGCATCCGTCGCGCACGCGGCACCGCACGGCGGTGACGAAAGACGGGAAGTTGCTGGGCGCGGAGATTGATCTGGTGCTGGATGGCGGCGCGTACTCGACGCTGTCGTCAACGGTGCTGTCAAGGGCGACGATCCATGCGGGAGGGTGCTACTTCTGGCCGAACCTGCGGGTGCGGTCGCGAGCGCTTGCGACAAATTCGCCACCGCATGGAGCCTTTCGTGGATTTGGCGCTCCACAGAGCTTGTTTGCGATTGAGCGGCACATGGATCGCGTGGCCGCGGCGGTTGGACTGGCTCCGGAAGAGTTGCGACGCAGGAACTTTTTGCGGCCGGGGCTGACGACGAGCACGGGCCAGGTGATTCCGGAGGGCGTGGACCTGGAGCATTTGCTGGCGCGAGCGATGGAGCTTTCCGGATACAAGGAGAAGCGGCAGCGTTTTGCGCGCGAGAACGAACGGTGCGCGTTGAAGAAGGGGATCGGACTTGCGGCTTTTCTTCACGGCGCGGGCTTTACGGGGTCGGGCGAGCGGCGGATGGGTTCGGTTGCGGCGATGGATGCAACAGCGGACGGAATGCTGCGCGTGCTGGCATCGAGTACGGAATTCGGGCAGGGCACGAACACGATTCTGTGCCAGATAGCTGCGGAGACGCTGGGCGTGGATTACGGAGTGGTGCAGATGGGGCCGGCGGATACGAGCGTGGTTCCGAACAGCGGGCCAACGGTGGCGTCGCGCACGGCGATGGTAGTCGGACGGCTGGTGGAGTCGGCTGCGAAGGAGATGCAGCGCGTGTTGACGGAGGCTGGACTGATCGGCGAGCAGTATTCAACGGAGGAGTTCCAGCGTGCGGCCGCGACGTATGTAGCGAAGCATGGGCGGCTGCGCACGGAGGGGCACTATGAGGCTCCGCCGAATGTGTTTTGGGATGATGAGCTGTATCGCGGCGAGGCGTATGGCGCCTATGCGTGGGCAGTGTACGTGGCCGAGGTTACGGTGGACACGGTGGACTATCGCGTGGCGGTGGATGACTTTGTCGCGGTGCAGGAGGTGGGCCGGGTGATTAATCCGGTGCTGGCGACGGGGCAGGTTGAAGGCGGAGTTGCGCAGGCGGTTGGCTATGCGCTGTACGAAAAGGTGGTGTGGCAGAAGGGTCGCATGGCTAATAACCAGATGACGAATTACATTATTGCGACTTCGCAGGACATTCCGCCGATTCGCGTGTACTTCGAGGAGGTTCCTTATAAATATGGCGCGTATGGCGCGAAGGGGATTGGCGAACTGCCGATGGACGGCCCGGCTCCGGCGATTGTGAATGCGGTGAGCCATGCGACGAGCGCGGATTTTTGCGCGGTGCCGCTGCTGCCGGAAGATGTGATGACGAAGCTCGCGCAGGTGAAGCTTCGAGTGGTGGAGGTGGTTGGGGCATGAGCCTGCAGCGCATTGTGATGACGGTGAACGGCGTGGAGCGCACTGTGGACGCGCATCCCATGGAGCGCCTGCTGGACGTGCTTCGCGAGAAGCTGGGGCTGACGGGCACGAAAGAAGGCTGTGGCGAAGGCGAGTGCGGTGCGTGCAGCGTGCTGATGGATGGAAGTCTTGTGAACAGCTGCCTTATTCCGGTAGCGCAGGCTGCGCATGCGCAGATCGTGACGATTGAAGGGCTGGGCAGCCCGGAGAAACTTGATCCGGTGCAGGAGGCTTTCTTGCATTGTGGTGGATCGCAGTGCGGCATGTGTACGCCGGGCATGATTATGGCGGCGAAGTGTCTGTTGATGCACAACGTGAAGCCGAGCCGTGAGGAGATTCGCGAAGGGCTGGGCGGGAATTTGTGCCGCTGCACGGGGTATATGCGCATTTTTGAAGCGGTGGAAGCGGCCGCGCGGACGCAGGAGAGCGAGGCGGCGCGGTGAGAGCGGTTCCGGAGCAGTATGAAATGATTTCGCCGGGTAATCTTGCCGCGGCGCTGAAGATGATGGCGAGCGAACCGGGGCGATGGCTGCCTGTGGCGGGAGGCACCGAGGTGATGGTGCAGTACAGCGCGGGGCGGCTGCCGCAACGGAACCTGATGAACGTATGGGGCCTGCCGGAGCTGCGGCGGATTGAAGTGACTCCGGATGCCGTAGTGATAGGCGGAGGGTGCACGTTCGCGGAGATTCGCGCGCACAAGGCGATTGCTGCGGAGTTTTCGATGCTGGCCAAGACGGCGGCGTGGGTGGGGAGCATCGCGAACCAGAACCGCGCGACACTGGCGGGCAACCTGGCGAATGCGTCTCCCGCGGCGGACTCGCCTCCGGCGCTGCTGGCCTATGAGGCAGAGATTGAGCTTATCTCTGTGCGCGGGACGCGAAGGATTCCCTATACGCAGTGTCATCTCGACTACAAGCGCACAGCTCTCGCACAGGATGAATTGATACTCGCGGTGCGGCTGCCGCGCAGGTTTGCCGGATGGCGCGATTACGTGCGCAAGGTGGGCACGCGGAATGCGCAGGCCATCTCGAAGGTGTGCATGGCAGCGCAGGCGCTGGTTCAGGATGGTGTGGTGGAAGCGATCCGGATGGGTATGGGAAGCGTGGCTCCGGTGCCGCTGCGGCTGGCCGCGATTGAGGAGTGTGCGGCTGGGCGCAAGGTGAATGCGACGCTGATTGCAGAGTGTAGGCAATTGCTGGACAAGATGATTGCGCCGATTGATGATATTCGGTCGACAATAGAGTATCGGCGGCTGGTGGCGGGCAATGTGCTGGAGGATTGTCTGCGGACGCTGGCAGGAACCGCGTGATGAATCCGGTACTGGCGGCGTGGAATGCGATGGAGAAGGACGAGGCCGCGGCGACGGTGCTGCCGTGTTGCGGGTCGCGGAGGTGGGCGGAGCTGATGTCGGATGCGCGTCCGGTGGCGGATGAGAACCAGCTGATGTGGCGCGCTGATGTGATCTGGCAGGAGATGGAAACGGCGGACTGGATGGAGGCGTTTGCGACGCATCCCAGAATTGGCGAACGCAAAGCACCGGCTCAGGCGACGAACCAGTCGGCTGCGTGGTCGGCGGTGGAACAGAGTCCAGTCGCACGGGAAGATGCTGCGGTGCTGGCTGCGCTGGCCGAGGGGAACAAGCGCTATGAAGAACGGTTTGGCCGAACCTATATTGTGTGCGCGACCGGAAAAACGGCGCACGAAATGATCGAGATTCTGGAGCGCAGGATGACGAATGATGATGCGACTGAGTTGCGTGAGGCTGCAGAGCAGCAGGGACAGATTACAGCATTGCGCCTGAAGAGGTGGTTGAAGGGATGAGCAGAATTACATCGCATGTGCTTGACCTGGTAAACGGAGTGCCGGCACTGGGTGTGCGCGTAGAACTGGAGCGGAAGCGCGGAAATGCGTGGGTTGCGCTTGCATCGCGCGTGACGGATGGCGACGGGCGCGTGCGTGATCTGCTGCCTGCGGAGTCCGCACTCGAAGTGGGCGCGTACCGGCTGCGGTTCCACAGCGGCGAGTATTTTGCAAAGAACGGGGTGACGGCGCTGCATCCGATGGTGGAAATTGTGTTTGAAGTGCGCGACATCGCGGGGCATTACCATATTCCGCTGCTGGTGACTCCGCATGCGTATTCGACCTACAGGGGAAGTTGAACGAATGATGGAACTGGGCGAGAACCGATACGGCAAGGCCCGTGTGCGGGTGATGAAGGTGGAGCGCGGCGCGGGGCAGCATCGTGTGGATGAGTGGAATGTGGAGGTGTGGTTGACGGGCGACTTCAGGCGCTGTTTTGCCGAAGGCGACAACGGCATGATTCTGCCCACGGATACGATGAAGAACACGGTGTATTCGATGGCGCGCGGATCGAAGGAGACAACGATCGAGGGGTTTGCGAAGGAACTGGTGGCGCATTTTCTATCGACACAGGAACAGATTAATGGTGCGGGAGCGAGCATTCGCAGCGTGGGCTGGGCTCCGATGGAGACGCAGGCGGGGAGGCATCGCGCGGCGTTTATGCAGACCGGGCCGGAGGTTGCGACGGCGACGGTGACGCAGAAGCGCGGTGAAGCGGCGCAGATTGCGGGCGGGATGGAGCAGGTAACGATTCTGAAGACGGACAGGTCAGGCTTCTCCGGCTTTAAGCGCGACCGGCTGACGACTTTAAAAGAGACGGAAGACCGGTTGCTGGGTACGGCGATGACGGCCAGCTGGTCTTATACAAAGGAAACGGCGAATTTCGATGCGGTGCGGGCGCGGATTCGCGAGGCGCTGCTGGCGACGTTTGCGGAGCATGACAGCAAGTCGGTCCAGCAGACGCTGTACGACATGGGTAAGGCGGCGCTGCAGGCTGCGGCAGAGGTGGACCGGATTTTTCTTTCGATGCCGAACAAGCACTGCAATTTGGTGGATCTGTCGGCGTTTGGGCAGGACAATCCGAACCATATTTTTGTGCCGATTGATGAGCCACACGGGGCCATTGAGGCGACGGTGCGGAGAACAGATTGAGCGAGGGCGTAAAGGCGGAGGCAATAGCGGCACACATTCTGGAGCGCTGTTCGGAGCTTGCGCGTTGCACGGAGAATCCGGGCGCGATTTGCCGGACATTTCTTTCGCCTGCGATGGATGAGGCGCATGCGCTGCTGCGAGAGTGGGCCGTAGAAGCGGGCATGACGGCGCGAGTGGACGGGGCGGGGAGCTTTATCGCGTCGACGAATGCGGCGGACGAAGCACCGAGGCTGATGATCGGGTCGCATCTGGATACGGTTCCGAATGGAGGAGCGTATGACGGCGTGCTGGGCGTGGTGCTGGGGCTTGCGATTGCGGAGGCGCAGTCCGGAGGCGGGCTGGGAATTGATATTGTGGGATTTTCGGAAGAAGAGGGTGTGCGCTTTGGCGTGCCGTTTATCGGCAGCAAGGCGATGATCCGAGAGTTGACTGCGGAGTTGCTGGAGCGGCGCGATGGCGCGGGCGCGACGGTGCAGGAGGCGCTGAATGCATTTGCGAAGGCAAAGCCGGATGCGGTTATGACCGGGCTTCCGAAGGGAACGCGCGGGTATCTGGAGTTCCATATTGAGCAGGGACCTGTGCTGGAAGCTGAGGGGCTTGCGCTCGGTGTAGTGACGGCGATTGCGGGTCAAACACGCGGGATGATGACGTTTGTGGGCCAGGCGGGGCATGCGGGGACGACTCCGATGGCGCAGCGGCAGGATGCGCTGGCGGCGGCTGCGGAGTGGATTGTGAGCGTGGAAGAGATAGCGCGCAGGACGGAAGGTCTGGTAGCGACGGTAGGGCAGATAAGCGCAGAGCCAAATGCGGTGAATGTGATTGCAGGGGAGGCGAGGTGTTCGCTGGATGTGCGTCACGCGGATGACCCGGTACGCACGCGGGCATTAAGTGTGATCGTGCGTGCGGCAGACGAGATTGTTGCGCGGCGCGGCTTGCGCTGTGGCTGGAGCGAGGCGCACGCGGAGGCGGCAGTGCCGATGGATGCCGGGATGGTAGCGATGGCGGAACGGGCTGTGGAGCGGGCTGGGCATCCGGTGCGGCGCATGGTGAGCGGGGCAGGGCATGACGCGATGGTGTTGGCTCCACATGTGCCCTCGGGTATGATCTTTCTTCGTTGTCCGGGTGGACTGAGCCATCATCCGGATGAGACGGTGATGGCTGAAGACGTGGCGGCGGCATACAAGGCGGGGCTGCAATTCCTGGATGAATTTGATCGCGCGTGGAGCGTGGGAGAGAGAAGAACTAGTGCATAATCAGGGCCAGACACGCAGTGTTCGCAAGCAGAGCCACTTACTGCATACGCCGGACACATTCATCCGCACGCAATTGCCGGGAAGTGAGAAGACGGTAGTGGTCGTGCACGTTTCGCCCGCACTGGGCGCGGCTTTCACGCAATATACGGCTGAGTTTGAGACGGGCGGAGTGCTGGGTCCGGCGCTTGGGCAGCGTTTTGTCTATGTGCTTGAGGGCGAGGTTGAGGTTGAGGCCGGCGGTGAGTCTCACAATTTGTGCAAAGACGGTTACATATACCTTCCCGGGGGAGTGCAGCATACCTGCCGGTCGACAAATGGCGCACGCGCGGCGGTGATTGAGAAGCGCTATGTGAGCGTCACGGGTGCGAAGCCACCTGAAGTGCTGGTGGGACATGAGCCGGATGTTGCAGGGCAGCCGCTGATGGGTGACGAGGACCTGCTGGTGCGAGGTTTGTTGCCGGACACATTTGCTTTTGACTTTGCGGTGAACACGATGATCTACGAGCCGGGTGCGGCGCTGAGCATGGTGGAGATTCACGTGATGGAGCACGGACTGTTGATGCTGGAGGGTGGCGGCATCTACAGGCTGGACGAGAGCTGGTATCCGGTGACGGCGGGCGATTTTATCTGGATGGCGCCGTATTGTCCGCAGTGGTTTGGCGCGTTGGGCAAGACTCCGGCGAAGTACCTCATCTATAAAGACTGGAACAGGCATCCTCTTGGTTGAAGGGCGATTGATGCACATTGATATGGCGCGGCTGTCGGGAGAGATCGACGCGCTGGCGCTGATTTCAGACGCGGAGGCTCCGGCGGTGACGCGCGTGGTGTTCAGCGAGCGCGACCGCGAGGGGCGAGCGTGGCTGAAGGCGCGTTTTGGCGAGGCGGGGCTTGCGATTCGCGAGGATGCGGTGGGCAATGTGTTTGCGCACTGGGAGGGCCGCGATGCGACCCTGCCTGCGGTTGCTACAGGCTCGCACATCGATGCGATTCCGTTTGCAGGCAAATATGACGGTGTGGTGGGCGTGCTGGGGGCGCTGGAGGCGATTCGGAGCCTGAAGCAGAGCGGCTTTGCGCCGTCGCGGTCGATTGAGTTGATTCAGTTTACGGCCGAGGAGCCGACGCGGTTTGGAATTGGGTGCCTGGGCAGCCGGTTGATGTCCGGTGTGCTGGCTGCGGATGGCGCAGATGATTTGCGCGATGCGGAGGGGCAATCGCTGCACGAGCTTCGGGCGCGGGCAGGATTTTCCGGAGAGCTGGCCGAAGTGCGGATGCAGCGCGGGCACTACGCGGGATTTGTGGAGCTGCATATTGAGCAAGGACCGAACCTGGAGCGCGAGGGAGTTGCGATTGGAGCGGTGACGCACATTGCGGCTCCGGCGACGCTGCGCATTACGTTTGAAGGCGAAGGCGGGCATGCTGGAGCGAAGCTGATGCCGGGGCGGCGAGATGCTTTTTGCGCCGCGGCTGAGGCGGTGCTGGCGGTGGAGCGAGCAGCGTTGTCGACGGGCGCGGTGGATACAGTGGGAACGGTGGGCATTTGCGAGATTCATCCAGGCGCAATCAACAGCATCCCGAGCCGCGTGAAGATTGCCGCGGACATTCGCGACATTGATGGAACACGTCGCGATGTGGTTGTGAACCAGATACGCGCGGCGATTGATGAAATTGCGAAGCGTCGCAATGTGAGCGCGATGATCGAGACGGTGAATGCTGATCCGCCGACGGCAAGCTCTCCGCAGATTCTGGAGGCGATTGAGCGGGCGTGTGCCACAGAAAGCGTGAGCCATACGCGCATGGTGGCGCGCGCCTATCACGATACGTCTTTTATGGCCGGGGTGTGCCCGGTGGCGATGATTTTTATTCCGTGCCGCGGCGGTGTGAGCCATCGTCCGGATGAGTATGCTTCGCCGGAGGCAATCGACGCGGGTGTGCGAGTGCTGGCGCGCACGCTGGCTGACCTGGCCGGATGACCTGCGAGGGTGCGCGAGCCTGACATGTCTATTTGTGTACTGCTAACATAAGCCACATTCGCCAAGGAGGGACCTCGCATGTCTACCGCAACTGCTTCTCCTCAAGCCGCAGCTTCTTCCTCGTCCAACGCGGATTTGCCAAAGCTGACGCACTGGATTCATGGGGCGCATGTCGCGGGCGCGTCGGGCCGGTTCGGCGATGTGTATCATCCTGCGTCGGGAAGAGTGCAGACGCTGGTGCCGCTGGCCAACGAGGCCGAGGTTGACCGGGCGGTGGCGGCAGCAGCAGCGGCGTTTCCGGAGTGGTCGGTCCTGCCTCCGCTGCGCAGGGCGCGGGTGATGTTCCGCTTCCGCGAGATTTTTGAGAGCCGCATGGATGAGGTGGCGGCGACGATCAATCGCGAACACGGCAAGGTGTTCTCTGACGCGCAGGGCGAGGCGACGCGCGGGCTGGAGGTGGTGGAGTTTGCGACGGGAATTCCGCAACTGATGAAGGGCGAGTATACGGAGCAGGTGGGCGCGGGTATCGACAGCTGGTCGATGCGGCAGCCACTGGGCGTGGTGGCGGGGATTACTCCGTTTAATTTTCCGGCGATGGTGCCGATGTGGATGTTTCCGATTGCGCTGGCGTGCGGCAACACGTTTGTGCTCAAGCCGAGCGAGCGCGACCCGAGCTCGGCGATGCTTCTGGCAGAGATGCTGAAGGAAGCGGGGCTGCCGGACGGCGTGTTCAATGTGGTGCACGGAGACAAGGCTGCGGTGGATGCGATACTGGCGCATCCGGTGATCCAGGCGGTCAGCTTTGTGGGGTCGACGGCGATTGCGGAATATGTGTATCGCGAGGGGACGAAGCACGGGAAGCGCGTGCAGGCGCTGGGGGGCGCGAAGAACCATTTGATCGTGATGCCGGATGCGGACCTGGACCAGGCGGCGGATGCGCTGGCGGGTGCGGCGTATGGGTCGGCGGGCGAGCGGTGCATGGCGATCAGCGTGGGCGTGGCGGTGGGCAACCAGACGGCGGACGCGCTGCTTGAAAAGCTGAAGAACCGGATTGCGAAGCTGAAGGTGGGCGACGGCGCAATGGGCGGCGTGCACGGAAATGTGGATATGGGGCCGCTGGTGACGAAGCAGCACCTGGAGCGCGTGACGGGCTATGTGGAGCTGGGCGTAAAGGAGGGCGCGGAGCTGGTCGTGGACGGGCGCGACAGCGCGCTGCCCAAGGGTGACGGGTTCTTTCTGGGCGCGTGCCTGTTTGATCGCATGAAGCCGACGATGAAGATCTACAAGGAAGAGATCTTTGGGCCGGTGCTGGGCATTGTGCGTGTGAACAGCTTTGAGAATGCGCTGCGAATCATCAACGAACACGAGTATGGCAATGGGACGGCAATCTTTACGCGGGACGGCGACACTGCGCGTGAGTTTGCGCGGCAGGTTCAGGCGGGAATGGTGGGGATCAATGTGCCGATTCCGGTGCCGATGGCGTTCCACAGCTTTGGCGGGTGGAAACGCTCGCTGTTCGGCGACCATGCGGTGTATGGGCCGGAGGGCGTGCACTTCTACACGCGGCTGAAGACGATCACGGCGCGCTGGCCTGCGGGGATTCGCGCGGGCGTAGACACGACGATGCCGACGCTTGGCTAATACGAAAAGGCCCGCTTCTATTCAGAGGCGGGCCTTCGTGTGTGTGAATGGGGTTAGTCAGCAGTGCAGAGTTCGTCGGCAATGTGGAGGTGTTTGTCGAGTGTGTCGATACCGTGGTCGAGCTGTTCGCGGGTGACGATGAGCGGCGGCGCGATGATGAAATGGCTGACCCAGGCTTGAATTATGACGCCGTCGGCCAGAGTTTTGCCGGCGATCTGATCGACAACGAGGGGCTTGCCGGAGACCTTGTCAGAGTAGGTGTTGAAGGGCTCTTTGGTCTTGCGGTTCTTGACCAGATCGACCCCCCAGAAGAGTCCGCGCCCGCGCACATCGCCCACGCTGGGATGTTTTTCCTTGAGGGCTTCGAGTTTTTTGGCCAGGTAAGGCTCGAATTCGCGGGCGCGCTTGACGAGGTTGAGGCGCTGCATTTCGCGGATGGTGGCGACGCCGGGAAGCAGCGTGATGGGATGCGCTTCGTAGGTGTGTCCGTGGGAGAAGTAGTGGTCTTTGAAGAAGTCGCCGATTTTTTCCGTGGTTGCGCAGAGGCCGAGCGGAACGTAGGCGGAGGTGATGCCCTTGGCGGTGGTGAGGATGTCGGGCGTGACCTTCCAGAGGTCCATGGCGAACCATGCGCCGGAGCGACCCCATCCGCTCATGACTTCGTCGGCGATGAGCAGCGCGCCGTTGTCGTCGCAGATGCGGCGGAGGCGCGGCATGTATTCCTCGGGTGGGACGATGACGCCATTGGTTCCGACGATGGGCTCGACGAGGACCGCGGCGACGTCGGATTCGTTCAGAATCATGTGCTCGATGTAGTCGGCGCAGGCGATTCCGCATGACGGATAAGTGTGCTTGATGGGGCACTTGTAGCAATGCACTTCGGGGCCAAAGATGACGCCGGGGCCTTTGCCGCGCGGCTCCATGGCCCAGCGGCGGGGATCGCCGGTGGCGGCGATGGAGCCTGCGGTTGAGCCGTGGTACGAGCGATAGCGCGCGATGATTTTGGTCTTGCCGGTGTACATGCGCGCGATCTTGAAGGCTGCCTCGTTGGCTTCGGTTCCGGAGGTGGTGAAGAAAAACTTGTTCAGGCCTTTGGGCAGAACTTCCAGAAGCAGCTGGGAGAGCTCTGCGCGCGCGGTGGTGGCGTAACCGGGCATGGCGTAGGCGAGGTCATGGGCCTGTTTGGCGATGGCCTCGACGACGGCGGGGTTCTTGTGGCCGAGGTTCATGCACATGAGCTGTGAGGAGAAATCAAGATACTTTTTACCGTTGCCGTCAGTGATGTAACAGCCTTCGGCGTCGACGATGTGCAGCGGGTTCCAGCCCTTCTGGAAGCGCCATGTGCCGTAGTTGGTGTCCCGCGTGATCTGTACGACCTCTTCGGAGGTCAGCGAAGTTGGAGTTGTAGTCATGAGTTCCCCCTCAATTCAGGCCGTCACCGTAGCGAGTTCTTTGCGGTGGCGCAGCATCATCAGGTAATACAGACCGCCGGAGAGAAAGAAACCGGCGAACCACGCATAATCATAAAGAAATGCTACGGCGCTCACAAAGCGGCCGATGAGCGCGACGCCGACGCCGATGACCAGAGCGATAAGTGCGCGCGGGTTGATTCCCCTACGGTATTCATAGATGCCGCCGCGGCGGTAGAGTGAGAGGCTGTCGAGCTGGGTGCGGCGGATGAGGAAGTAGTCGGCGACCATGATTCCGGCGACCGGGCCGAGCAGGCCGGAGTAGCCGACGAGCCAGCCGAAGATGTAGCTGCCAAAGGTCGCCATGATCTTCCAGGGCATCATGGCGAGGCCGAGAAATCAGGTGATGAGTCCGCCGGTGCGGAAGCTGATGAGGCGCGGCGCGAGGTTGGAGATGTCGTTCGACGGAGAAACGACGTTGGCTCCGATGTTGACGTTGAGCGTGGCGACGAGCAGCGCGATGAGTCCGAGGAAAGCGACGAACGGCTGATGGAACTGGCTGAGCAGGGTGATGGGGTTCCAGATGGGATGGCCGAAGACCACAGTCGAGGCCGAGGTGACGGCGATTCCGACGAATGAGTAGAGGGTCATGGCGACGGGAAGGCCGAAGGCCTGGCCGACGATTTGCGCGTCCTGATTTTTGGCATAGCGGGTGAAGTCGGGAATGTTGAGCGAGAGCGTGGCCCAATAGCCGACCATGGCGGTGAGCGACGGGAAGAAGAAGTGCAGGAAGCTGCGCGTGCTGGTGAAGCGGTCGGGCGCGGAGAGCATGGGGCCGAAGCCGCCCGCTTTGTGGAGCATCCAGAAGAGCAGCAGCCCGGACATGAGCAGCATGAAGGGCGCGGAAAAGCTTTGCAGGAAGCGGATGGACTCGACTCCGCGCCACACCACAAACATATTGAGCAGCCAGAAGCCCAGGAAACAGGCCCACAGGACCCAGGGCATCTGTGTGGTGTGCGGCCATAAGACTCCAAGCATGGCTGCGATGGCCTGGCCTCCCAGCCATGACTGGATGCCGAACCATCCGCAGGCGACGATGGCGCGGAGCATGGCGGGGATGTTGGCTCCTATAGGGCCGAAGGAGGCGCGGACGAAGACCGGGAAGGGGATGCCGTACTTGGTGCCTGCGTGCGCGTTGAGCAGCATGGGGATGAGCACGATGAGGTTGCCGAGCAGGATGGTTCCGACGGCTTCCTTCCAGTCCATACCGCCGGCGATGAGCGAAGCGGCGAGCATGTAGGTTGTGACCTCCATGGACATGGAGAACCAGAGCGCGATGTAGTTGTAGGTGCTCCAGGTGCGCCGCGATGGTTCGGTGGGTGCGAGGTCAGGATTGTAAAGGCGCGAGTCGGGCGCGGATTCACGTGACAGTTGCTGCGAGCCGGTTGCAGCGGCGGGTGGCGTGGCCGACATCAGTGGCGGGCCTCCGCGTGCGTCCGCTGATCCCAGGTTTCAGAAGGCAAACCGGTGTCGATGCGCTCCATGGTGATGCATTCCGGCACAGGGCACACCAGCGAGCAGAGATTGCAGCCGACACACTCATGTTCATCGACGCGAGGGATGCGCGCGAGCGGCGTGCCGTAGGGGCCGGTTTCGCCGGGACCTGCGAGGTCGAGCTTGGGGATGGGCGTGGTGGTGATGCGGGCGAGGCTTTCGGATGTGACCCTATCAGGCGTGCGCGTGGTGTCCGGCGCTGGAAGCGCGCGGTCGAGATGGATGCACTGGTGCGCGCCGTCCCAGCAGGCCGTGTAGCAAAGCTCGCAGCCGATGCACTTTTCGGGGTGAATGCGGGCGACGATTTTGTAGTTAAGGTTCAGATCCTTCCATTCGGTGACTTTGGGCAGCGAAAGACCGCGGAAGTCGTCGAGAGTTTGATAGCCCTTGCGGCGCATCCATGCGAGCAGACCATCGGCCATGTCTTCGACGATGCGGTAGCCGTAGTGCATGACAGCCGTGCACACCTGCACGGTGCCCGCGCCGAGCAGCATGAACTCGGCCGCGTCCTGCCAGGTGGCGATGCCGCCGATGCCGGACATGGGCAGCGCAGCGGAAGGATCGGCCATGACCTGCTGCACCATGTTCAACGCGATGGGCTTGACGGCGGGGCCGCAGTAGCCTCCGTGGGAGCTTTTGCCGTCGACGTTGGGGCGCGGCTCCAGCGTGTCGAGGTCAATGCCGGTGATGGAGTTGATGGTGTTAATGGCGGAGAGCGCGTCGGCCCCGCCCTGTTTTGCGGCACGCGCCGGCATGCGGATGTCGGTGACGTTGGGCGTGAGCTTAATGATGACGGGCGTGCGGGCCTTCTCTTTGACCCATTCGGTAATTTGCCCGCAATACTCGGGCACCTGGCCAACCGCGGAGCCCATTCCACGTTCGCTCATTCCGTGGGGGCAGCCGAAGTTCAGCTCCAGGCCGTCGGCTCCGGCGTCCTCAGTGCGGGCGACGATGTCGTGCCATGCCTCACGCTTCGATTCCACCATGAGGGATGCGATGACAGTGTGTTTGGGATAGCGTCGCTTGACCTCGGCCAGCTCGCGCAGGTTGACGTCGACGGGCCGGTCGCTGATGAGCTCGATGTTGTTGAAGCCCATCATGCGCTGCCCGTTCCAATCGATAGATGAGTAGCGCGAACTCACGTTGGTTATGGGTTCGCCGATGGTTTTCCAGACAGCCCCGCCCCATCCGGCGTCAAAGGCGCGCATGATTTGTTCGCCGCAGTTGGTGGGTGGTGCGGAGGCGAGCCAGAAGGGATTGATGCAGCGGATGCCGGCGAATGTGGTTTCAAGCGTGGGCATGTTGTTCCTCCAGCCATGCAGCGATGCCGATGCCGGCGCGCTTGCCGTCGGCCACGGCGTCCACAACTTCCCGGCCGCCGTTCACGCAGTCGCCGCCGGCGAAGTATTTGGGGTTCGTGGTTTGTCCGGTCTGCCGGTCGATAGCGACGCGCCCGTGCTCAAGCTGAACGCGGCCGTTTAGGAAATCAGTTTGCGTGGACTGGCCGATGGCGAGCACGACCATATCTACAGGCATTAAGAAGACTGAGTCAGGCCTCGGCATTAGAGAGCCGTCACTGGTGGGCTCAAGCTCGCAGAGGCGGAGGGTCTCAACCTGGCTGTCGCCCTCCATGCCGAGGAGCCTGACGCGCCACATGAAGCGGACGCCCTCCTGCTTGGCGTGTTCGTACTCGAAAGCGAAGGCAGACATCTGCTCAGGGCCGCGACGGTAAATGATGTAGACCTCGTTCGCGCCGAGGCGTACGGATGCGTTGGCCGCATCAATCGCGGTGTTGCCAGCTCCAATAACGGCAACCCGCGCGGGCGCGGAGGTGATTTGTCCGCTCTTGTAGCCCGCAATGTAGTCGAGCGCATTGACGACACCCGGCATATGTTCTCCGGCAATGCCGAGCTGGTGCATGGCTCCCAGACCGACGCCGAGGAAGATGGCGCTGTGCGTTGCTTCAAGTTTGGCGAGCATTGCGGCGTCGACTGTCACGCCGAAGTGAAACTCAACGCCGAGCTGTGCGAGCATGTCGATTTCGCGCAGGCTCTCGGCGAGCGGCAGCTTATACTCCGCGACACCGTAGGTGTTCAGGCCGCCGGGCAGAGGGCGCGCATCGTAGATGACGGCGCGAATGCCGCGACGGCGCAGCTCGGCGGCGCAGGCCAGCGACGCGGGGCCTCCGCCAATCAGCGCGACGGACTTGCCTGTGTCCGCGCCGGGCGAGAAGGGCAGCGGCGCGCCGGAGTTGTCGACTGAGTCCATGAGGGATTCCATGGCAAAGCGCTGCAGGCGCGCGATGGCGATGGGCTGTTTGTTGTATCGATGCATGACGCATGCGCCCTCGCAGAGCACGTCGACCGGGCAGACCCGGGAGCAGCTTGCACCGAGGATATTTGCGTCAAGGATGGTATGGGCGGAGCCTTCGAGATTGCCGCTGGCAATCTTCTTGATGAATTTGGGTACGTCGATGTGCGTGGGGCAGGCTCCGGTACAGGGCGCGTCAAAGCAATACAGGCAACGATTGGCTTCGATGACGGCCGCTGTCGCGTCAAACGGCGGGTGAAGGTCCGGAAAACGCGCGACGATCTCCGAGGAAGAAGAGAATTGTTCGCGGAATTTTACCGTCTCGCTCATCACGCCATGGGCCTCTGCATCTGATTTTAGAAGTCCTGATTATCCACTATTTCCCCGTAGAGCGAAACCTGACCGTGCATAATACGCCGGGCTGCGCCGAATCGCAGACAAGAGCACAACATCAGGCTGAGGCTGAATCGGGGTCAAGATACAGACTACAGTGGGGATGCAGGCGCAGCGCAGTCGCGGGACAGTCGGGGCCGATGGGGTCATGCAATGCGCGGCGCACGGCTTCACGCTTCATTGGGCCGGGAACGCAACAGTAAAGACGATCGGCAGCAAGCAGGCGCGGGATGGTGAGCGTAAGCGCGCGTGTGGGCACAGAGTCGAAAGTGGGAAAACAGCCGTCGTCGACCTGCTGTTGGCGGCAAGTCGCGTCCAGATGAACGACCTTGACCGGCTTAGGGTCGTTGAGGTCTGCGGGAGGGTCGTTGAAGGCGAGGTGTCCGTTGACGCCGATGCCGAGGCAGACGATATCAATGGGCGCTTCGGCGAGCATGCGCGTGTAGCCGGCTGCGGCGGCTTCGGGATCATCGCCGGGATCAAGCAGGTGGACAGCGGCGAAGGGAAGTTTGTCGAAGATGGCCTGGCGGAGCCAGAGGCCGAACCGCTGCGACGCATCAGCAGCCAGGCCGATGTACTCATCCATGTGGAACGCGGTGACGCGAGGCCAGTCGACGCCGGGCTGAGTGACGAGCGCCGCGAGTATTTCCGACTGGCTGGGAGCAGCGGCGAAGACCATGCGTACGGAGGGTTGCGATTGCAGCCGCCTGCGCAACTCGTCGGCCACGTCGGACGCAGCCTTCCGGCCCATATCCATGCGCGACGAGCTGATAGAAATGGCGGGCGCGAAATCTGTGATCATGGAGCCATCATACTTGCTGCGGATGGCTCCTTATTCGATCAACTGACGGACCGCCCGCTGTGCCTCGCTGATCGATGCGCGATGGTCCATGATGCCGGACAGGTCGGAGTTGGCAAAGGCGATGCGGCCGAATGGGGCCCGTCGCAGCACTTCCCGCGGTGGCGGTTGACCGTCTTTACCGAAGAAGAACCTGGGCTGGGCGCAAAGATAGGCATGTCCCCAGCGGTTGAGAATGATTCCAGCAATGTCCGTCCGGGCGTCGAAGCCCCAGCGCGAGAACATGAAGCTGAACTGCTCACGCAGCGCGCGCTCGTACTCGGAGAAGGGTGTGCTCAGCATCCGCATGCGCCCGCGGGTGGCCTGCTGCGGAAGCGGCAATCCCGGCTCGGTGAAGAGGATCTTGAGAGTGAGCACGACCGGCGAGTCCGGGGTCAGGGTCGGCCCGGCGGGCGCGAAGACCGGCATACGGCGTACGGCGAACGAATCGCCGAGTCCCTCGTACCACGCGCACTCACTCAGTCCATTCTTCGCGAGAAAGCGCCAGTTGGTCAGAGCGATGCTTGCGACCAGGCACGGCATGCGGAAGAACTGCTGATAGGCTTCGCGATGGCTCTCGGGCAGGTCCTGAATGACCCGCCAGGTGGACCATCCCCCGGCCATGATCACAGATCGGGCGCGGACTCTCCGGAACCGGCCCTCGTGAACGTACGCAATTGTCGCGGTCCGGGCGGTGCCGGGCTCGCCGTCATGCCTGACGCCGAACGCCGTTGCATTCAGGCGAATGCGCACTGGCTGATGCGGCCGGTCGAGCGCATTGAAGTCAATTGCCGCACGCGAGACGCCTTCGAGCGTGAGCGGTCCGGGCAGGGCATCGGGAACCAGCGCCTTCAACTGATAGCGCGCAATCCCGGCATTTCCTCCGGGAAACATCTGTGGCCCATGCGTGCTGTCCCACGGGAACTGGAGATCGGGAATATAGTCGGCAACTGCGGAAATCGCATCTGCGGAGGCGCCTGCTCCAGAGGCCGCATACGGCATGTAGCGGCGAATGGTGTCGCGACTCATGCCATCGCGACGTATAAGCAGATCTTCCATGCTCATCTGGTCAAGCGCGCGGCAGGCATCATCGCCGTATGCCTTCGGGTTTGGAATCTGAACATTTGCCGGCTTGGTCTGCCTCAGCAACTCGCGCTTTACGTTTTCCGGAAAGGGTGTGCCCTCCAATTGCTTGCCCCAGGGATCGGTGACCCACAGACCTTCGGGATGCCCGAACATTGCGCCGAAAAACATGCCCAGGTTGTGCCCGTCCCCGGCGTAGGTAGTGTTGGCGACGGGTATGTCACTGGCGCCGTCCGCGGTCTGCTGGTACTGAAGGGCCTGTCCGTTGAATCCAATGGATTCGTAAAAGGCCAGCAGGGAAGAGCCGGGCAGCGGCGGAAAGAACATTGCGGAGCCCTGGGGCGCAATCAGCCGCTGGCCGTTTACCGCAAACTCATTTCTGCGCGCTTCGCCGCCAAAGATTGCATGATTTTCAAGGACCAGGCAGGTCTTCCCGCCCGCGTATTGCACAAAGGTTTGCGCGGCGGCGAGTCCGCTGATGCCTCCGCCCACGACTAGGCAGTCATAGTCCTCGTCCACCTGCTTGTCTGAAGAGAAGGACAGCGGGTACTTGCCGTCGCGGATGCCGTGTCCGGCGACCATGGTCGCATGCGTGTTGCCGTTGGCCCGGCTGTAGTCGCCGATACCCTGGTATCCGTCCCAGTCCTCGGCAGTGAGTCCGTAGATGCGCTGCTTTCCGTCGCTCTCAGAAACCATGGGCTCCGCGGAGACGTGGTCCTCTCGGGGGATATTCTGGTCCATCCCGAGCAGCTTGTCACTCGAGTTGATGTGTGAAGGAGGCTTCATGTTCTCCCCAATAGATTGAATGGCTGCAATCGGAGCGTTTCATTCATCGCTCACACGTACTCCATCATCCTCATAAAACCGAAGTCCATGTGGAGCTGCTGGTGGCAGTGGAACAGCGTGGGGCCGGGATGGTTGGCCACCAGGTCCACGTCAGCGACGCCGTACTCCGGCAGACGGACCACGTCCTTCATGATGCCCGACATCGGTACCTCCGCGACCCGCTTCAGCTCGAAGCTATGGCGGTGCAGGTGAATCGGATGCGCGCAGGCAGACGCGTTTACCAGGCGCAGGCGATAGCGCTGGCCGTATTTGACATTCAGCGGAGGCACGTTGGGGAAGGACTGCCCGTTGATCGTCCAACGGGTGATTTCGCCCGCGGGAACGGCTTTTTTCTCAAAGAGCATGGTAGTCAGCTCAACGGGCTGCGAGGGGCCCGGTTCCGGTGATGAGAATAGTCCATAGTGCCAGTCGAGCGATGCGGGCGGGCGCCACTGTGCGCGGCCGATTGCCCCGGCATATTCGATGACCACGCCCAGCCCCTTCATTCGTTCTTTATCGTCGAGTGAGCCCAGGACCCACTTTCCGGGGTTGGCCATTTCGACTACGGCATCGATCCGCTCGGCGACGGCGAGCGAAAGAACTTCAACCGCGGCCGGACGCGGCACCGGGTTTCCGTCGAGGGCGATGACTCTGAAGCGGTGCCCGGGCAGCGAGAGCAAGACGTTTTCGGTGGGGCTGGCGTTGAGAAAACGGAAGAGGACGCGCTGGCCCCTCCTGACGCGAATGGGTTCGCCCGCGCCCAGCATTTTGTCGTTAATGGAGGCGTATTGGTATGCGATCTCAGGACAGTTGCGCGAGGTCTCCGTCATCTTGACGAAGGACGGTTCCCAATGGTGCACCGCGAGAAAGACTTCCTGGTCGTAGTCGCCGGGTTCCTCTTTGGGATCGATGTACAGAAAGCCGAATTGGCCCGTGTATGTTCCCAGCTCGAGATTGCGACCGGCCCGGACGTGGGTGTGGTACCAGCGAGAGCCCGCCGGCCTTGGGGTAAAGCGGTAGCGGAACGAGCTGCCGGGCGGAATAAGCGGCGAACCCTCTTCCGTTGCTCCGTCCATATACGACGGGATGTGCAGACCGTGCCAGTGGACCAGATCCGCGTGGCCGGAGTGGTTGGTGACCTCGATTTCGACCGGCACGCCTTCTCGCATGCGCAGCAGCGGCCCGGGGACCCGGCCGTTATAGCCGACGGTGTGAACCTCGACCCCGGGAGCGAGCTCCACGGTCAGTGGGGCAATATCGAGTTTGAAAGAGGAGCCGGGAGGAGTCTGTGTTTCGGAGAGTAGGTTCGGGTGAAGAGCGCAACCGGCGACAAGAGCACCTGAGGCCTTAAGGAACTTCCTGCGATTCATGGCCGGGTCGCTCGGGCGGCAGGCAGGTGATTTTCCGAGAATAGAAGCTCGACGGGGACCCAGGATTCCGGCATAGCAACTACTTTACATGTCCTCTGTAGTTTGCCGCTTTGTGATTGCAGCAATCGGGGACACAGATGCTTGTTCCCGGTGGGACGATTTTACGCAGGCATTTCTAGTCAGTCGATGCAGGAATGATTCGGGATCGGGAAGCCGAACTCTCTGGCGGAGAGAGGGGGATTCGAACCCCCGATAGAGCTTTTGACCCTATAACGGTTTAGCAAACCGCCGCCTTCAGCCACTCGGCCATCTCTCCGGCTTGTCCATTCTGAGTATATAGGAAGTGCCGCGGGCATTCAGATGGGTGTCTCATCAGGGTCCTCTATGAGCACGACCAGGAAAAGGCTCCCACACCAAGGCACATTCGCGATACTCTCAATCCCTGGATATGCCTGTTGTCGCGAGCAAACGAACGTCCGGCCAACTGCAGCGCCGCATGCGTCTGATTCCTCTGATTGCGGCGACGTATTTCATGGTTGCGGGCGGGCCCTATGGCATTGAAGACATTCTGGGCGGCGCAGGATACCTGAAGGCGCTGGCGATCCTGATTGTGCTGCCGCTGCTGTGGAGCTTTCCCACGGCGCTGATGATTGGCGAGCTGGCGAGCGCGCTGCCGGAAGAGGGCGGTTTTTATGTGTGGGTGCGCCGTGCAATGGGGCCGTTCTGGGGCTACCAGGAGGCGTGGCTGTCGCTCGCGGCCAGCGTCTTCGACATGGCGATTTATCCGACCCTGTTTCTGCTGTATCTGAATCGAGCGTTTCCGGCATGGACGGCAGGATGGCGCGGCACGGTGTGGGAACTGGCGCTGATTGCGGTGTGCTGCCTATGGAACCTGCGCGGCGCTCCGGTGGTGGGCGACGGTTCTGTGACGTTGTTTGTGGTTTTGCTGTCGCCATTTGCCGTGCTGATAGCCGCAGCGGTGTGGCACGGCATGCACTTGCACGGGAACATGGCCTGGAGGTCGGGCGCGGCGGGCAGTGCAGGGCTTTCAACCGCGATTCTGGTTGGGCTGTGGAACTATATGGGCTGGGACAACGCTTCAACGGTTGCGCAGGAGGTGGAAGACCCGCAGCGGAATTATCCGCGAGCAATGCTGCTCGCCACCATCATCGTGGCGCTGACCTATGCGCTGCCGCTGGCGGCAATGGCCTTTGCAGGCCTGGACGCAGCACGATTCAGCACCGGGGCTTGGGCGGATGCCGCGAGAACGCTGGCAGGGCCATGGCTGGAATTCATCGTGGTGCTTGGAGGCACCGTGATGGGGCTGGGCATGTTCAACGCACTCATGATGTCGTACGCGCGGCTGCCGATGGTGCTGGCCGAGGATGGCATGCTGCCTTCGTTGATAGCTGCGCGTAATCGCTACGGCGTGCCCTGGGTGGCAGTGCTGCTGTGTGCTGTGGCGTGGGCGCTGGCGCTGCATTTCAGCTTTGAGCGGCTGATCTCGATTGACCTGATGCTTTACGGTGCAAGCCTGGTCCTGGAGTTTCTGGCGCTGGTGGTGCTGCGATTCCGCGAGCCGGAGCTGGAGAGGCCATTCAAGGCTGGCAGTCTGGCGACAGCGATCGCGCTTGGAGTTGCGCCTACCTTGCTGATTGTTTACGCGGCCTACGTTTCAAGGGACGAGCACATGGCCAACATGCCGGCATTGTTGTTCGGGCTGATCATCGCGGCGGCAGGGCCGGTACTCTATGCTTTGTCGCGCATGGTATGGGCGCGCCGGATCGTCTCAGAGACGTAGCGAGCAGACGCCTGCTGTCGTTCCCGCTCAGGCCGGCGAATTGGCCGCCTGGTAATTCCTGGCTGCTGTCATCAGGCGGTCGCGGGCGTAGGCTGCATCGTGCCAGCCGTTCACCTCGACTCGCTTGCCCTCAAGGTCCTTATAGATCGAGAAGAAATGGGTGATCTCCTTGAGCATGTGCGGATAAATCTCGGAGTAATTCCACACATCGGTGTAGCGCGGGTTATTTTTGCCCACGGCAAGGATTTTTTCGTCGAGTACTCCCTGGTCAAGCATTTCGAGGACGCCGATGGGGCGCACAGTCATCACGCAGCCTGAGAAGCTGGGCGCATCGACCAGAACCAGCACGTCGAGCGGATCGCCGTCATCGCTGAGCGTGGAGGGGATAAAGCCGTAATCGCCCGGATAATGCACGGGAGAGTAGAGGTTGCGGTCCAGCCGGAAGACGTTCAGCTGCTTGTCGTATTCATATTTGTTGATGGATTCGGCGGGAATCTCAATCACGGCGTTTACGGCTTCGGGTGCTTTGTCGCCAATCGGCAGCTTCAAATAATTTGTCATGCTTGACCTGTGGTGTGTTCTGTCGGGGATGGTTCGATCCGTTGCTTCCGGCGAGGCCGCAACGTTTATAATCAGGCAAAATGAAGGCTCATGTCTATGTCACACTTAAGCAAACAGTTCTTGACCCGCAGGGGCAGGCCATTCACGGCGCACTAAGAAAGATGCAGTACAAGGGCATTGAAGACGTGCGGCAGGGTAAATATTTCGTGATTCGTCTGGCTGACTCGCTTGATGCAGAAGCTGCCCGCGCCGAAGTGGAGAAGATTGCGCGCGAGGTGCTCACGAATCCGGTGATTGAAGAGTTCCGGTTTCATCTGGAAGACGCTGAGTAGTCCTGCGTTGCACGTCGCGTCTCTTTTCTGCGCGAGCCAGGGTTGAATTACCCGCAGTGAAATCAGAGGCAATGTATGTGCGGAATTGTCGGCTATGTCGGCGGCGGTAAGAAGGTCGTTCCTCTGATCATCGACGGATTGCGCCGTCTTGAGTATCGCGGGTACGATTCGGCGGGCATTGCCGTAGGCGGCAATGGCGATACGTTTGAACTGCGCCGTGCTCCGGGCAAGCTGAAGAACCTCGAAGAGGCGGTCCGCGCGCATCCGCTGGAGGGTACTTACGGAATCGGCCATACGCGCTGGGCCACGCATGGGCGTCCCACAGAGGAGAATGCGCACCCGCACCGTGACTGCACGGGCAGCATCGTGGTGGTGCACAACGGAATTGTTGAGAACTACCTCGTGCTCAAACAGGAGCTCTCTGCCGAAGGACACAAGTTTGTCACCGAAACAGACACTGAGGTCATTGCGCACCTGATTGAGCAGGAGATTGCCGCCGTGGCCAGGTCTGGCGTAACGCTCAAGCTTGAGGATGCGGTGCGCAGCGCGGCCCTGCGCCTGACCGGGGCCTATGCGATCTGCGTGCTCCATGCCAAAGAGCCGGACAAAATTGTAGTGGCGCGGAACGGGCCTCCGGTAGTTGTGGGACTGGGCGACGGCGAGTATTTTGTTGCGTCGGACGTGCCCGGCATTCTGCATCACACGCGCAACCTGTATTTTCTGGCTGACGGCGACGTTGCCATCCTGACACGCGATGGCGTGCAGCTAACGGACCTGCAGGGCAACCAGATTGAGCGCCCTGTGCAGCGCATTACCTGGGACCCGATTCAGGCGGAAAAGGGCGGCTACAAGCACTTTATGCTCAAGGAAATCTTTGAGCAGCCGCGCGCCGTCCGCGACACGACGCTGGGCCGCATCTCGCTCGACAGCGGCAAGGTGTTCCTGAGCGAGATGAAGATTTCGGACGAGGAGTTCCAGCGGACGGGAAAGATCAACATTGCCGCCTGCGGAACAAGCTGGCATGCCGCGACGGCGGGCAAGTTCATGATCGAGCGACTGGCGCGCGTTCCTGTTGAAGTGGACTATGCGAGCGAGTACCGCTACCGCGACCCGATCGCCGATCCTACCTCCATTGGAATATTGATAACGCAGTCGGGCGAGACAGCGGACACAATTGCGGCGCAGCGGGAGATGATCGCGAAGGACGCGAAGACCATTGCCATCTGCAACGTGGTGGGGGCCATGATTGCCCGCGAAGCGCACGGCGTAATTTACACGCATGCCGGGCCGGAGATCGGCGTAGCCTCGACCAAAGCGTTTACCGCGCAACTGGTGGCGATCTTTCTCTTTGCCGTGCACCTTGCGCAAAAGCGGAACACGGTCAGCGAAAGCGAAAGCCGGCTGCTGCTTGAGGGGCTTAGCCTGCTCCCCGGCAAGTTGCACGAAGTTCTTAACAGTGCGGACAGTGTTTGCGAGCAGCTTGCGAAGACGTACTCTACCGCGAGGGATTTTCTCTTTCTGGGACGTGGTATCCATTACCCGATTGCACTCGAGGGCGCTTTGAAGCTGAAGGAAATTTCCTACATTCACGCCGAGGGCTATCCGGCTGGGGAGATGAAGCATGGGCCGAATGCGCTGATCGACGAAACGCTGCCCGTCGTTGTGCTGGCGACAAAGGACGAGAGCCATCGCGACTCAAAGCTGCGCTACGAAAAAACGCTTTCGAACATCCAGGAGGTCACGGCACGGTCGGGCAAAGTGATTGCTGTTGCGACAGAGGGCGATGAGCATATTGGCCAGCTGGTGGAACATGTAGTCTTTGTGCCTCCGGCGCCGGAGCTGCTGCTGCCTGTGCTCGAGGTGGTTCCGTTGCAGTTGCTGGCGTATCACATTGCGGTGCGCCGGGGCTGCGACGTGGACCAGCCGCGCAACCTGGCGAAGTCCGTCACGGTGGAATAAGGCCGGGCTCGAACGAAGAAAAGGGAGAGCCGGGCGATATTTTTTGAGAACCTATTTGTGTAGGCCAATTGACTCTCACTGAGGGATTCGAGCGTTGGAAACCCCACTCTATACGGCGCGCCTGGAAAAGAAGCTTTTGTTATCGGAACGTGCGCAGAGCTACCACCTTGAGTTTTCCATTCCGGAGCTGGCAGCGTTTGACTTTGCGCCCGGCCAGTTCGCCTCGTTCATTGCAAAGGATGCCAGCGGCAAGGACCAGATGCGGGCCTACTCCATTGCTTCCGCTCCGAAGGGCAATCGCTTCGATTTGTGCCTGAACCGGGTCGAGGGCGGTTTTTTCTCCAACAAGATCTGCGATCTGGAGCCGGGTGAGGGAGTCATATTCCACGGCCCGTATGGGATGTTCACGCTGCGCTCGCCGCTGACGGATAGTATTTTTATCGCAACTGGAACGGGTATCGCGCCTATCCGCGGGTTTGTGCAGTATCTGTTTCCGGAGTCGGGCGAAGACCGCAGTGAAGGCCGCAACCTCTGGCTTGTGTATGGGACCCGGCACGAGGCGCAGCTCTACTATCACGAGTACTTTGAGAGCATTGCCGCGGAACATCCGAATTTCCGCTACCTTGCCACGCTCAGCCGTCCGCAGGACGGATGGACCGGATTGCGTGGCTATGTTCAGGACCATGTTGCTGCGCTGCTCAAGGAGCGACCGCTCGGAAGTGCCGCGCAGAGTGCGCCCGCTACTTCAGCGGCTACTGGCTTTGACATCTACGCATATGTCTGCGGATTGAACAATATGGTTTCTAGCAACCGCAAGCAGTTGATCGAGATGGGCTGGCAGAGGAAGCAGGTGATTTATGAGCGTTACGACTAAGGAACGGTACGATTAAAGTCCTGCTGCGCTGATCGGCCTTTCCCTGCGGCTCACTCAGCCCTTTCCTTCGTAGAAGTGCTTTGCCGGAACCGCGCGCAGCCGCTCAGCGGCACCTTCTGCCGTGATATCGCGTTGCGGCATGCCCAGCATCTCAAAGCCGACCATGAATTTGCGGACAGTGGCAGAACGCAGCAGAGGCGGATAGTAATGTGCGTGGAAGTGCCACTCGTCGTGTGGCTGGCCGTCAACCGGAGCCTGGTGGAAGCCCATAGTGTAGGGAAAGCTTGTTTCGAAGAGATTGTCGTAGCGGATAGTGACCTGCTTCAGGATATCGGCAAGGGAGGTCTTTTCGCGGTCGTTGAACTGTGCCAGCGAGCTCATGTGGCGGCGTGAGAGCACCAGGGTTTCAAACGGCCATACCGCCCACCAGGGAACCACGACCAGAAAATCATCGTTCTGGCAGACGATGCGCACGCCGTCTTTGGATTCAACGGCGAGATAGTCGCACAGCAGGCAGCTAGAGTGTTCGGCCCGATAGGTCTTGAGCGACTCGGTTTCCTGCGCGGGCTCATCGGGGACGTGTTCGGTGGCCCAGACCTGGCAGTGGGGGTGGGGATTGCTGGCGCCCATCATGGCGCCGCGGTTCTCAAAGATCTGCACGTAGCGCAGGTTGGGTTCGGCGCCCAGGGACTGGTATTGCTCCGTCCAGGCATCGACCACCCGGCGGATGTCTGCAAGCTGCATGCGGGGCAGGGTCAGGCTGTGGTCCGGGTGGAAACAGATGACTCTGCAGCGGCCGCGCTCCTGCTCGGCCGTAAGCAATGGCGATGTGGAAGGTTCGGGCGGGGGCGAGTCCGGCAGAAGCGCCGCGAAGTCGTTGTCGAAGATGTACACGCTTTCATAAACGGGCGTACGATTCCCGCCTGCGCGCTGATTGCCCGGGCACAGATAGCATGTGGGGTCATACTTGAGGTTGGAAAAGCCGGAGGAGGGACTTACCTCGCCCTGCCAGGGGCGCTGCGTACGATGCGGCGAAATGAGCACCCATTGCCGGCGCAACGGGTTATAGCGGCGGTGCGGAAACTGTGGCGTAGTCGGCAAGCACTCTACCTCTCAATGGTTTCTATCACTTGCGGAGGCCGCTGCGCTGTCTCCGCCGTTTTCCCTTATTAAGGATACCGCGCAAAAGAATGCTTCGCCTTTTGCGATTATGCGGTTACCATGGGTGCAGGATTTTGAAGATGGTTCAGAAGGCCGGCAATTCGCTCTCCTCACTTGTCGACGCCCATGATATTGTCTCGATGCACGATGAGGCGATACGTGAGTGGCACAAGCTGGCGCCGCCTAATCTGATGACATTGGAGCCGCCCGAGGATCTACTGGACCTTTTGCGCGTTCAGCACCAGGCAAACTTCGAACTTTGGCATCTGGAGGACGAAGCGCGCTCACCGTACGCCCTGGACCGCGAGATTGCGTCAGTCAAGCGGCTGATTGACCGCGTGAACCAGTGCCGGAATGATTTGATGGAGCGCCTTGACGCTACGCTGCTGGCGGAGCTTAGCGGGAGTGGACTGCCGGCGCCGGTGGCCCCGCTGCACTCTGAGACGCCTGGGCTGATCGTCGACCGGCTCTCGATTCTCGCGCTGAAGATCTTTCACACTCGCGAGGAGGCAGAGCGCGAGGACGCAGTGCCGGCGCATGTCCGCCGGAACCGCGAGCGGCTGCAGCTGCTTGAAGAGCAGCGCAATGATCTGACGCAGTGCCTTGACCGGCTGTGGGAACAGATCATCCATGGTCAAAGGCGCTTCAAAATCTACCGTCAGCTGAAAATGTACAACGATCCCACCCTGAATCCGGTGCTCTACAAGAAGCAAAGAGCCTGAGCACTGTATCATTAATTGTTCATCTGAAGAATGATGCCCGCATCTACCAGCAATGCTCTGCCTGCTGCGAAGGCTTCCGCGGCCAGAACACCCGAGACGCACGAGCACCCTCATATCCATGCTCCGCGTGCCGGTGAGACCGCGTCGCGTATCGCTGACTATCGCGAACTTTTCAAAGTACGAGTCACTGCGATGGTGATGCTCACGGCATGGGCGGGTTTCTATCTGGGCTCAATGCAATCGGGAATCAGCAGCGTTCAGCCGGGGTTGATTGAGGCGCTGGTTGGGATCGGAATGGTTTCTGCCGGAGCGGCTGCGCTGAATGAGTGCCTGGAACGCAAGCTGGATGCGAAGATGATCCGTACCGCAAACCGCCCGATGGCGGCCGGGAGGATCGGCCTGGCGCACGGCATTCTGCTGGGACTCGGCTTCATAGCCGCCGGGGCGATCTGGCTTACGCACACTACGAACGTGATGACGGGGACGCTGACCCTGATGACCGCGTTTACCTATGTTACGGTCTACACCCCGCTCAAGCGCTATACGAGCCTGGCAACTTTTATTGGGGCATTCCCCGGAGCCATGGGGCCGCTGCTGGGCTGGACCGCGGCGCGCGGGCGCATTGAGTGGCCCGCAGTGGCGCTGTTTGGAATCCTATTTGTCTGGCAGTTCCCGCATTTCATGGCCATCTCCTGGCTGTATCGCGAAGACTATGCGCGCGCAGGGATCCGGATGCTGCCGGTAATCCAGCCTGACGGCTGGTCAACGGTACTGGAGGCGCTGACCTACGCTGTGCTGATGATTCCGGTCAGCCTGCTGCCGGTGTATCTGCACATTGCCGGTGTGTATTACGCAGTGACGGCGGCTGCGCTGGGGCTTGTTTATCTGGGATACACCATCCGCTTTGGGCGTATTACGCGCGCGCGTTCCACGATGGAGTCAAAGATGTACGCTCGCGATCTGCTCAAGGTGAGCGTGATCTATTTGCCTGTGCTGCTCACAGCGCTCATGCTCAATGCCAAGGGAAGGTGATGAGATGACGGTTACGCATACGGCTCCTCAGACCAGCAAAGGCGCGATCGCCGGCATTATCGCGCTGAGCGTTGTGGCGACGCTGTTTTTATTCTGGCTGATTTACGTGCATGCGGCGCCTCAGGCATACGCGAACCGGCTGCTCTTTTTACCCTCACTGGATGCGCTGACCAATGGCATGGCGGCAATCTGCCTGGTGGCGGGGTTCTACTTCATCAGGCAGCGCAATATCAAGGCGCATCGCCGGTCGATGAAGACGGCATTCGTCTTCTCGACGATCTTTCTGGTCAGCTATGTCGTCAACCACGCACTGCACGGCGACACTCTTTACCAGGGGCACGGGCCGCTGCGCACGGTCTACTTCATCATTCTTATCAGCCACATCGTGCTGTGCACGGTTGCTCTGCCGATGGTGCTCATTACTTTCTTCTTTTCGCTGTCGGGCCGTTTTCCGCAGCATAAGAAGATTGCGCGTTACACGCTGCCCATCTGGCTCTACGTTTCTGTAACCGGTGTGGTGGTGTTCGCCATGCTGCATGCGGCGGCAAGGTAGGATTGGGATGGCTTTGACCCAGCCAGATGACGGAACCCGGCAACTGCTGCAGACCGGGATATGGACGCTCGTTGCAGGTGTGCTTGCAGCGGCACTGACCGAAACCGTGTTTGGAGGCATTGGCCCGCAGGGCCCGCACACCAATGCCGGTTGGATCTTCCTGCTGATTGCCATGGGCTGCCTGCCCTTCGGGTCGATGGCCTTTCTGCTGGGAGGAGCAAAATGGCTGCGCAACCGGCGGATTGCCGGCGCGCAATCGACGGTAACCGAGTTGCGGCTCAAGCCTGTACCACACAACCCGAAGACCCTGTTATCCTTCTCAGAACATTCAACGGAGCAACACAGTCATGGCGAAAAGCGTCAATAAAGTCATTCTTCTCGGCAACGTAGGCAAAGACCCTGAGATTCGCGCAACCCCCGGCGGCACAATGGTGGCAAGCTTCAGCCTGGCCACGACCGACCGCACCAAGGACCAGTCCGGCAACTGGAGCGATCGCACGGAATGGCACAACCTGGTCGCCTTCCAGCGCACGGCGGAGATTATTCGGGACTATGTAAAGAAAGGGTCAAAGCTCTACGTTGAGGGCAAGATCCAGACCCGCTCGTGGGACGACAAGAATACAGGCGAGAAGAAGTATCGCACTGAGATTATCGTGAATGATCTGTCGTTGCTCTCAGGCCGTGGAGAGGGAGATAGCGGCAGCTATAACCGGGGCAGCAGCGCTTCCTACGACCAGCGCACTCCGGCTGCTGCCGATGATCTGGTGCAATCGACCGAGATCACCGACGACGACATTCCCTTCTGAAGGTTCGAACCGAGCGGAACCGGCCTCGGGGCCATGCTTCTTTTGCTCTGATTAGCCGTCGTCATCTGCTCCCCTGGGTGAGCGCGGCCTGCAGGGCCGTCTGGTCCTCGTCCGCAGTCTGATCCAGAAGGGCCTTTGCCTGGCGCAGCGAAATGTCATGAGGCACCGGGCGAAACCCGGACCGCGACTCGCGCTGCTCCTTGTCGATGTTCGCAAAGAGGAGGACCTTGCCCTGAACGTGAACGTCGACAAGGCTCGTCTTCCAGTGGTTGGGGCTTACCTGCACGCGATGAATCTCGAAAATGCCGCCGCTCTTCAGGTAGCCCAGGATACCGTAGCCGAAGTTCACGCGGTGCAGAACGTGCCCGTCCATATCGACCATGCGCTTGAGCCGCCAATTGACGGTCAGGGTCCCGCCGAGTGCGTGGACGATCCGGCCCTCGTAGGTTGCTGGCTGAAACGCGGGATCCGGGCGAAAGGAGATGGTGATATTGTCTCCGGCGGGCGGTCCGGCATAACGGAACAGAAAGGCATCGGGAAGCATCTCCATGACCCGTTGCAGCCGGTCCTCATCGAGCACGTGCGCGCGCTCGATCCGCTCCATCGCTGTGGGTGATTGAATTAAGTCCTCCAGGCGTTCTTCTTCCTGCCTGCGCTGGCCGGCATCGAGTGCGCTGCCGTGGTCTTCCATCACGCGATAAATGGGCCCCTTCGCGGTTTCCACCTGCTCGCGGACAATGTTCTGTGAGCTGGTAATGCGAACGCTGCGGTACTTCCAGAAGCTGTCGCATTCGCGATCGTGCAGCTCGTTGTAGATCACATCCCTGACAAGCTGTTGTGCGGATTCGGCTGGCATCTGCTGCTGAGCCGCGAGCTGCGCGGCGCAGCAGAGGAGAAGAGCGAGGGCGAAGGATGCGCGTGGATGCATGGTTCGTGTCCACCTCTTACTGGAATGGGCCCATCCTGCGGAGAGCATCGCATTCTTGTTTGGACACAATGCAAGAGCATTGTTAAATGCACAAAAATTTGTGCAACTGAGAACGGATCTCAGCTGACGAACCGGGACCGTCCGTCCGCGTTCAGCAAGTTCCGTGGGCGTCCTACTGCCTGCCTCGAGCGTGAACCCGGTTGTTACACTGGAAGCATGATCGATGAACTCACATTTCGCCGCCATGCCGACCAGGCCATGGAATCGCTGAAGAAAAGCCTGATTGCAGCCGAAGAGGGCGGCGAATTTGAGGTTGAGGAGCAGAGCGGGGCCCTGAACATCGTGTTTGAAGAGCCTCCGGCCAAGTTCGTGATCACTCCCAACGCTCCGGTGCGGCAGATCTGGATCTCGGCCCTTGCAACCAGCTTCAAGCTCGACTGGTCGGAAGAGGCCGGAGAGTTTGTCTTTCCCAGGGACTCGCTTACGCTGAAGCCGCTGGTCGCGCGGTTGATGAATCAGCATCTGGGCACGGACGCCGTGACCTTGGCCTGACGCACACTTGCTCACTGTGCCTTCGCGCCTCTATGCTGGGGAGTTTCATGAGCAGCGGCGATTCCATTCCGAAGCGGCACCCCTCTGAGGCGGAGAAGCGCTGGAGCAGGGAAGCTCTTGCCCCCGCGCTGGACAAGGCTCCGGAACGGCCGATCGGAAAGCCTTCCGGAGTCAATCGGGATGAGCAGGGCAAGGCGCGATTCACCACGGTTTCCGGGCAGCCGGTGGAGCGGCTCTATACCCCTGCCGATCTTCCCGAGGACTGGCCTGCAGACTATCTCGGCGAGCCGGGGCAGCCGCCATACACGCGAGGAATTCATGCCTCCGGTTATCGCGGCAAGCTGTGGACGATGCGGCAGTTCTCCGGCTTTGCAAGTCCCGAGGAGACCAATCTTCGCTACAAGTATCTGCTGGCGAACGGCGGCAGCGGGTTGTCAGTCGCCTTCGACCTGCCGACGCTGATGGGCCGCGACTCGGACGATCCGGAGAGCGAAGGCGAAGTGGGCAAGTGCGGCGTTGCGATTGACTCGCTCGAAGACATGGAGATTCTTTTCTCGGGTATCGATCTGGAGAAGACGACCACCTCCATGACCATTAACTCGCCGGCGAGCATTCTGTGGGCGATGTATCTGGTAGCGGCGGAGAAACAGGGCGCTGACTGGGCGCGCGTTTCCGGTACGCTCCAGAACGACATTCTGAAAGAGTACATCGCGCAGAAGGAATACATCTATCCGCCCGCGCCATCGATGCGACTGGTCGTCGATACCTTTGAGTTTGGCGCGCGCCATACGCCGCGGTTCAATCCGATTTCGATTTCCGGCTACCACATTCGCGAGGCCGGATCGACCGCCTTGCAGGAGCTGGCCTTTACGCTGTACGACGGCGTGGAGTATGTGGAGTGGGCGCTGCGGCGCGGCCTGAATATCGACGACTTTGCCCCGCGGCTGAGCTTCTTTTTCAATTCGCATAACGATTTCTTTGAGGAGATCGCGAAGTTTCGCGCGGCGCGCAAGCTCTGGTATGGGCTAATGACGGACCGGTTTGGCGCGAAGAATCCGCGCTCCGCCTGGATGCGCTTCCACACGCAGACGGCAGGCGTCTCACTCACAGCCCAGCAGCCGAAGAACAATATTGCGCGCGTGGCGCTGCAGGCGCTGGCTGCCGTGCTGGGCGGCACACAGTCGCTGCACACAGATTCGTTTGACGAGGCGCTGGCCCTGCCCACAGAGGATGCGGCCCGCATAGCGCTGCGCACGCAACAGATTCTGGCCTACGAGTCGGGCGTGGCCAACGTGGTTGATCCACTCGGCGGCTCGTACTTTGTGGAACGCATGACTCTGGACATGGAGCGCGGTGCGCAGACGTATTTTGACAAGCTGGATGCGATGGGCGGAATGGTGCGCGCCATCGAGCATGGTTTTCCGCAAAAGGAGATTGCCGAAGCCAGCTATGCGTACCAGCGCGCGGTAGAGGCAGGCGAGAAAATCATTGTCGGCGTGAATGAGTACGTCATCGAGGAAGAGCCTCCGGCCATTCTTTATATCGACGAGTCGATTCGCCAGGCGCAGACGGCCAAGCTGCGGAAGCTGCGCGCGGCTCGATCCAATGAGGCGGTTGAGCGCTCGCTCGCTGCGCTTTGCCGCGCCGCGGAACATGAACCGTGCGCAGCGGAAGGCAAAATTTCAGCAGACAGCACCATGCCTCACATTCTGGATTGTGTGCGTGCCTACGCGACTGTGGGTGAGATTGCCGGGGCGCTGAAAGAGGTATTTGGCGAATATCGCGAGGCCGGAGTGTTGTAGGCCAACAGCAAAAAAAAGGTTTAGTTAACGCGCATTCCGAGATCCGAGATTTGAAACCGCGGCTGATCGTGCTAAAACAACGCCTATGAGCAAGACCAGACCGCCCGAGAGCGGCCCTATCAACCTAAAGCAGCTCGCGCAGCGGTTGCATTTGTCGCAAACCACGATTTCTCTTGTCCTCAATGATTCGCCGGCGGCCAAATCGATTCCGCAGCGCACCCGAGAGCGCGTCTTCGCCGCTGCGAGGAAGTTCCACTATCGTCCAAATTACTTTGCCCGCTCGTTGCGCCGCAGCCGCAGCATGTCAGTCGGCGTGATTGCCCCCGACTTTAGCGAAGGCTACTTCACACTGGTCATGCGCGGCGTGGAAGAAGCGCTGCTGCGCTCCCACTACTTCTACTTTACGGCGAACCATTACTGGGACCCGGAGCTGATGGAGCACTACCCGCGCCTGTTGATGGAACGGGCGGTGGATGGATTTCTGCTGCTGAACACTCCTGCGGCGATGCGCACCCTGCTTCCCGTCGTCTCGATCTCTGCGCATACCAAAGCTGCCGGTGTAAGCGATATTGTTCTGGACCATAACAAGGCCGCGGAACTTGCGCTTACGCATCTACATCAGCTCGGGCATCGCAGGATTGCGTTCATGCGAGGTCCGGAGATCATCCCGGACACGCAATACCGCTGGGCGGGCATTCTTGAGGCTGCGCGCCGGCTTAAGGTTGCTGTGCGACCGGAATTGTGCGTGCAGTTAGGATCTGACAACACCTCGCCTGAGTTCGGCTACCACCCCATGAGGGCTTTGCTGGCGCAGCGGCACGACTTTACCGCGATCTTCTGCTTCAACGATATTTCAGCAATCGGCGCGATTCGCGCCATCTACGATTCCGGGCTGCGAGTGCCGGAGGATATTTCCGTCGTCGGCTTCGACGATATTTTAAGCTCGGCCTATCAGCGGCCCAGCCTGACGACTGTTCGCCAGCCGCTGCGCGAGATGGGAAGCCGAGGCGCCCAGATGCTGCTCGATATGATTGCAAACCCTGAGGCGCAGACAATTGCCGAAACTGTCATGCAGCCAGAGCTGATTGTCCGCGAGTCGTCTGGACCGGCAAAAGCGGGCAAGTAATAGTGCTCATGTGTATCCGCGGCTGCGGCGGGAAAAGCCCTCGCGGCACGCAGTCCTTATAATGCATGCATTGCATGTCTGTTCCGCGCACAATACGAAGGGTCGTGCTCACGGGCTTTATGGGCGCGGGAAAGTCGACCGTTGGCGCGATGTTGGCGAAGACTCTCGGCTGGGAGTTTCTGGATGCGGACACGGCGATCGAAGCCGTCGCGGGGAAGACCGTGGCAGAAATCTTCGCGCAGCATGGCGAGGAAGCCTTCCGCTCGCTGGAAGCCGAGGCGGTCCTGAAGAACATGCTTCGCGGAAACCTGGTGCTGGCGCTGGGCGGCGGCGCTCTGGAAACGGAGTCCACGCGCAGGATTCTGGCCTCGGCGGCGCAGACCTGCGTGATCTTTCTGGATGCGCCACTGGACGTTCTGGTGGAGCGATGCCTGGCACAGCCTTATGCAGCGGAGCGGCCGGTTCTTGCGGACCGGGACGGCCTTTTGCGGCGTTTTAATTCGCGCCTGCCGCACTATCGCAGCGCACAACACACGATTTCGACCAAAGGGCTCTCTCCGGAGGCAGTCGTAGCGCGTATTCTTGATGTCCTTGCCGGCGGCTGCATATCCGATTCAGCAACGAAAGGAGCCACGGTTTGATGAGCGAAGCCTCGTTGCCGGACGAACAGACGCAAGCAGCATCCAGCAGTCACACTCGCCACCGCAGCGACATATTGTTTGCCTTTGCAGTGGCCATAGCGATCTATCTGGCATGGAAGCTCCGGCGTGAGCTGGTTTTGATTTACGTGAGCGCGTTGTTTGCCGTCGTGCTCACTCCGGTTCTGCGCTTCATTATGAAGTTTCACATTGGCCGCTGGAAGCCGGGCAAAGGCGCAGCGATTTTTATCCTGTTCGTTACGATTCTTGCGTCTGCAATCGCGTTTATCAGCCTTGCCATCCCTCCCGTCATCCATGACCTGCACGACTTTGCTCTTGAAATGCCCACACGAGGGCCGCAGCTTCTGGACAGGGTGCACCATCTGCCATTTCTGCAGCACGTAAACCTCAATGCGCTCAATGCCAGACTGCAGGACTTTGCTTCGCGCTTTGCGACATATGTGTTGTTTTCTATCAGCGACTGGGCAAAGACATTATTCGATATCATCACCGGCATCTTTCTCACTGTGTATTTCATGCTGGAAGGCGAGACGGCTTATTCCTGGCTGCTTTCGCTCTTTCCGGTAGAAATGCGCCAGCGCCTAGACTCCACCATGGCCCGCGCGAAGGTGCGGATGGGCAAGTGGCTGCTGGGGCAGGGCTCGCTGATGCTGATTCTGGGCATTTGCAGCACCATTGTTTTTGCCGCACTGCGTATTCGTTATGCATATGCGCTGGGCGTGCTCATGGGGCTCTTCAACCTTATACCGGTTGTTGGGGCGATGATTTCCGTTTCGCTGGTTGTTCTGGTTGCTGCGATTGACTCATGGGGGCGCGTCATCGGTGTGCTGGTCTTTTATGCCATCTATGCGCAGGTCGAGAATTCGTACCTGACGCCGCGGATTATGCAGACCAGCGTTGACCTCGCCGGCCTGGCGGTGATCATTGCGCTGCTTCTGGGTTCGGCGCTGGCGGGAGTGGCAGGCGCTCTGGTCTCAGTGCCGACTGCTGTGCTGATTGCGGTTTTGCTGAACGAGTATGCCGTAAAGCCTGAGACCAACATCATCGCTGCGGATTCGGGCGAAGCGCCCTGAGGTCTGAACAGACCCATACACCCACGCCTTACAGATTTTCAGAAAGTTGAAGCTCGGTTCGGGGAGATTGCTTCGCCAGCAGGCATGCCACCGCGCAGGAAGCCACACGCGACTCAGCTGAGTCGGCACGGCTGGTGAGTATGATGGGGACTTTGGCGCCAAGAACAATTCCGGCAAGGCGCGCGCCGCCAAGGTACTCAAGCTGCTTTGCCAGCATGTTGCCGGACTCGAGATCGGGGACGATCACAATGTCTGCCTTGCCCGCGACGGGCGATTTGAGATGCTTGACCAGTGCAGCTTCTTCACTCACGGCCGTGTCGAAGGCCAGCGGCCCGTCCAGAACGGCGCCGGTGATCTGGCCGCGGTCGGCCATTTTGCAGAGCGCGGACGCATCCAGCGTTGAGACAATCTTCGGGTTCACTGTTTCCACGGCCGAAAGGATTGCCACCTTCGGCTCCTGATTACCGAGCAGGTGGGCAAGATCGATGGCGTTCTGCACGATATCGACCTTCTCTTCCAGAGTCGGATAGATGTTGACGGCTGCGTCGGTAATCAGGAGCGTGTGGGCGTAGAGCGGCGCTTCCATGATGAAGACGTGGCTCACTCTGCGCGATGTGCGCAGTCCGCTCTCCTTCTGGACAACGAACCGCATAAGCAGGTCGGTATGGATGCTGCCTTTCATCAGCGCCTTGGCCTGGCCTGTGCGGCAAAGCCTGGCGCTTTCGGCGGCCGCCTCTTCCTCAGAGTTCGCATCGATCACGGGATAAGAGGCGAGGTTGAGTCCGGCCTGCGCGGCAACCGCTCGAATCTGCGGTTCAGATCCGACGAGCAGCGGCAAGATCAGCCCCGCTTCCGCTGCTTCCGTTGCGCCTGCCAGTGAGACGCCGCTGCACGGCCAGCAAACCGCCACGGGAATCGGCTCACTCCGCCTGCATTCCGCAATCAGCGATTCAAACAGCGGCAAAGCGCCGGAAGCATCCGGCGAGGCGTTAGCATCCTGTGCTGAGGTGGGAAGAGTCGCGTCCATATCCTGCAGTTTGGCAAATTGACGTCGGTTCTTCTGTGATAGCCATCACACCGCAACTTTGACTGCTTACCTGCGCGGCTGCATTCCTGATGGTGCGCTGAGAGAGGCTTTGTTGCCGGCGGGCGATGCAGTGGAATTGCCAGCGGGCGCATATTTGGATGCGCACTTTGCCTGAAGCTCGGTCGCGTGGAAGACGCCGTCGTGGCCCAGCGTTCCGATTGCCAGGGCCTGTGCATTGTCCTTGAAGGTGTCCGGCGCAGGATCCTCGCCCGTGTAGTTGACCGTGAGTGTGCGGCCCTGCTCGACGAGGACAAAATGTACATTGGTTCCGCTGCGCTCAATGGAGCCCGGAGCCACATTGCCGGAAACGCGAAGATGGCGCGAGTAGGCTTTGCGGCCCATCGCCTGCAATTCGCTGATCGTGACGTAGTAGCTCTTGTTGGACTGAACGCCGGTAATGGCGAGATACGCGATCACTCCCAGTACCAGGAGCGCCGCCGCCACTACTCGCACCATCTGATGATTTCTATTCATATCGCGCTCCTTTCAAGCAGTTCGGCGGCTACTTCATGCCAAGATCGATCAACTGCCTCGGGTTGGCCTCGTCTACTGCGACGAGGTTATGGCAAATTGAGCAGTCCATGGGAATGCTCACGCCGGCCTTGGTGCTGTGCCCGCCGTCATGACAGCGGAAGCAGCCCGGATAGGCGTTATGACCAAGATTATTGGGGTGCGTGCCCCAGGTTACTTTCATAAAGGGGAAGACATTCTCCTCGTAGATCGAAACGAGCGTTTTTGACGCCTGATCGACCTGCGCGCGCTGATCGTTCCATACCTGCGGGTATTGAGTGCGGTAGTAGGCATCAAGCGCGTCGGGAATCTTTGCGGCCGCTTCGGCCTGGGATGAGTAGCTGGCCTTGATGAGAGCCAGGCCTTCTTTGTGCACGAACGGAAGCGATGTGCTTGGGCTGCCTGCGGCCATGTCTTTGTTCAGCGCCTGCTCCGGGGTATCGAAGGAGTGGGCCGCGCGGTTGTGGCAATCGATGCAGTCCATGGTGTGCCACTGGCTGTCAGGCGGCGGGCTCTTCGCGGAGGAGTCGAACTCGGTGATGGAGCCGTCTGCGTTGATCTTGCGAACCCACGGAATGGTCTGGTCCTGGGGGTCAGTCGCAATGTATTCGATGTGCGCGAGGTGTGCGCCGTGAATTCCGCTCAGATGCCCGAACCGGTCGCGTCCGCCGACATGCATGAGAACAATGGTTTGAGTCATGGAGTTCTTCGCATCGTCACCGAAGGACGTTTCCACGACGAGCTTGTCGCCAATATAGGTATTGGGGTTGTGGCAGTTCTCGCAAGTGGTGTTGGCGGGTGGTACTTTGCCATCCGCCATAATCGGGCGTGGATAGTCATGGAATATGACCATCATGAGCTGCTTGGTTCCGTTCACCTTGGCGTGAACAAATCCCTGAAATCCCGATGCGATGTGGCACTCTGTGCAGGCCACGCCGGAGTGGGACGACACGTGATAGGCAGTCCACTCCGGCGTCATGACGTGGCAGGCCTGACCGCAAAAGCTCGGCGTGTCCATGTAGGCAACGCCGCGATAACTCGCCGTGCCTACGATGACAAAGTTAATAAATGTGGCTACGACAACAAAGTCGATACCGTGGCGGAATGCCGGAGAATTCAGATCGATCTCAGGATAAATGGATGGCACCTCGCCAACGGCTTTAAGGTGCCTTTGCCGGAAGTACATGCCGATGGGGATAAGGACCAGGCCGAGAATGAAAAGCCCGGGCAGGATGAGGTCGACGATGATGCCTAGATATGGGTTAGCTGTACCACCGTGGCCAAAGAATTGTACGACCCAGAAGCCGATGAGGATCAGAGCGGTCGCCGTGGTCAGCGCCCCTCCGATCAGACTGGTGGTGTTGTTCCCGTAGAAGAAAAACGGCCGCAGCCAGTTCTTCTTGAATTGCTCCAGGTCTGGCATCATCAACTCCTGTCGCTGATTCCGCTGTTACTTTTTCTGCAATGTGCGGATGTAGGCGATCACGTCCTTGATCTGCGCATCGCTGAGTTTGCCCTTGTAGGCAGGCATCTTACCCTTGCCGCTCTCGGTCGCGGCAATCAGCGCGGCGTCGGTCTTCTTAACCAGATCCGGAGACTTGAACGGAATGGCCTTCATCGCTTTGCCTGCGGGCGTATTGCCGCTTCCGTCTGCGCCATGGCACATCTGGCATCTTGATTTGTATACGTCCGCGCCGGTTTGCGCGGACGCGGCTGTTGCTGCCATCAGGGCTGCCATCGATCCGATCACTGCCAGGTAAAGTGCTTTTTTCACTGAACTGTCTCCTGTGTCAAAAGATTTGCAGAAACATTTTACTGCGGTCAAAATTCGTAGTGCATTCCAAGGGTCACGACATTCGCATGAAAGTTTCTAGGTGCAGTCTCGCCTGCAGGCGATATGGTCAGGCCGGTTTGCAGGCCGGCAAGCGCGGGAGAATTGCAGGGAACAACCGGTGCCGGAGACGTGGGGGTCGGATTTGAGGTGCTGCAATATGGCGCACCGGAAGGGCCGCCCTCACCGTAGCCGTAGAAGCTGTACTGGGCTTTCCATGTCCAGGCCTTATGGACGGTCCAGTCAAGACTTACGTAGGGAGACTGGTACGTGGAAACAAGCGACCCATTCACGTCACGCGCATCATTGAAGAACCGGCTGCCGTCGACTGAACTTATGTTGTAACCGATATTGGAACGGAGAGAGTTTACGGGCGAGTAAATCAGAGCAACCGATGCGTACTGCGTGGGAGCGTCCATGAAGTCCCGGGCGGGTCCAAACTCGTAGTAGGTTGTTCCGCGAACGGTTGCGCCGGGGCATGCGGTTCCGGTTGGCGTGGCGGCGCCGGGCAGTTTGCTGCTGGCCGCAGCGTCGTAACAGATATTGGTTGCCGTATAAATGTCGCTGTAGGTGTAGTTAAGGTCGAGGCCATAGCGCTGGTTCGGCATCAGCACAGCGCCCAGGCTTACGGTCCGGCTGTAGTCAACGTGGTCGATCGGGCCAGCATAGGTAGCTTTGCCTGCCGCGACTGCGTCCTGGTTGTTGTTGGTGTTGTTGTGGCGCTCCCGGTCGTTGAATACTCCGGTGAGGGTCATCCACGGCTTTGGCTTGTACATGGTATGCAGCCAATAATGCTGCTCTTCTCTTGGCTCCACGGGAGTGTACGTATTGTCGCTGTAGAGCGCTTCGACGCTGCCTTCCACGTTCCACTGGGTCGTTGGACGCACTGCCAGATTCAATATGCCGCCGTTCTCGTTGATCGTCACGGTTCCGTCTGTAACCGAGCCGACGAGCAGCGGAGTGTCGTGGGGAATGCCTACGGCGATGATGTGCTTGCGATAGCGATAGGTAAGAGAGAGCGTGGCGCGGGACCAGCCGTCCCAGGTCGCGGTCAGGTCATTGGTGAAGAATTTCTGGCCAAAGAAATTAGGCACGGAAACGCCGTTCGGGTTGCCCTCGAGAGTGGTGGTTCCCGGCGTCAGCGGGCCGGGATAATTGATAGTCTCGTCTCCCGGCGTTGCCGGGGTATTTTCGGTAGCTCCCTTGGAGGCGTAGGCAGTGCCGGGCTGCTGAACGTTGGAGTAGGTCAGCTGTTCCGACAGCCGGATCGCGCTGGTGGCGTCCCACACAACGCCGTAGTCCACAGCGATCACCTCGCGCTTGGCGCTTGCATTGCCCGTATAGATGATCGAGCGCGTGGTTCCGGAAAGGCCCTGGAAATTCTCATAATAGTTGGGAAGGCTCATGTTCGCATTGGTGTAGCGTACATCGCCATTCATCGCGACGTTCTTGATGTTCGAACTCTGGAACCGGAAGATCTCAGTCGGAAAAAGAACACGTGTGGGTTGCGAGCGCAGGTAGCTGCGGAGCACATCGCATGCCGGGTTGATGACCGGCTTACCTCCCGGGGTCGTCGACGGCGACAGAATGGTGTAATCCGTTGGGCTGGTGTACGCGCCGCCCATACTGTTCGTGTTGCAGGAGCTGATGCCGTAGGGAGTCAGGCTGTCCCAGGAGCCGAGCGCGACGGGTGTTCCATCGGCTTCCTGCACCAGGAAGCTGCTCGGCGCGAGAGTGAAGTATGAATTGCCCTTGTAGTGGTCGATGACCTCTTCATAAGTAAGTTTGATCTTCGTGGACGGCTTCCAGTCGATGCCTCCCACAAAATCGTCTGTACTGTTCCGCTGATACTCCTGAAGCAGCGCATTGGAAAAGCCGAAGATAAATCCTCCCGGGCTCAGGCTCGGACCTTCCTGAACATTCTGCGTGTACTCCACCCGATAGGTAACCTCCGAAAGAGGGAAGAGCGTCAGATTTGTGTCTGTCATGCGGCGCACGGTGTTGTACATGAACGGGGACTGGTCGACTTGCGGCCATGGGAGATGGCCGGTGGGCGCGTTCGAGGGCCCAATGGGAATCGACTGACCTGAAGGGATGTTCGGGTTTGCCAGCAGATCATAGTCAAAGTACTCGCGGAAGCGGCGGAAGGTCCCGGAAAATTCGTAAAGGTTGCCTTTGTAAAAATTCAACGTCGCGAAATTGCCCGGGTCGCCGCCGAACCCGTTGCTGTAGGCGCTGAGCGAGTCAACAAGGGTATGCTTGGCGCCGGGGAGAGCGTGCAGCTCAAAGGTCTCGCCCAACACACGAGGCCCGGAGTGGAGATTGACGATGGTGTTGTACATGGCTCCGCTGCCGGTAATGTCCGCAGCGTGCCCGCCCATGTCGATCGTTTCGTGAAGCGTATATCCGTTCGGGGCCGTGGGCGGGTCGACCGGCGCCATGTTCTGCGCAGAAGCGAAACCGGTGGCCATCAACAAAGCAGCGAGTCCAACTCCCCCCACAATGCCCCACGTGGTTTTGGTGGAGAACCGTGTTTGCCGCAGCCAGGAGAACCAACGTGTCTTCGTCATGATGATGCCTCACTCGCCACATCGAGATGTTGAACCCCCATACCGGCCGCGCCTTTCGATGTGGGTGGTGGCGCGGCCCAGCGACGCTACCTTATAAATGCCTGGTTGATATTCGACCCGTGAATCATGGTGTGGCAGCTGGTGCAGGGCGTCAGCTCCTGTGATCCCTGACTCACGCTGTGGAATGTGCCGGCGGAGACCGGGCTGTGGCACTGATTGCACAGCAGATTGATCGACGGCATGTTCAGCATCCGGGCATTTTGCGACCCATGCGGGCTGTGGCATCCCAGGCAGCCGACCGCCTTGACAGCAGGATGTTCAAACACAAACGGTCCGCGCACATCCGTATGGCACCGGGTGCAGATCATGTTTTGATCGACTGTGGACCGCAAATTGACGCGCTGGAAGGTGCCGTGCACGTCATGGCAGTCCGAGCATTTCACCACGCCTTCATTCACCGGGTGATGGAACGGCATATCAAATTGCCCTTTGACGTCGGCATGGCAGCTCTCGCACAGTTGTGGCTGGGCCTGTACCAGCAGGTCCTCGGATACCTTGGCCTCGTGCACGCTGTGGCAGCTCAGGCAGTTAATGCCGGCCTTGGCGTGCGGAGAGCGCTCGAAGTTTGGATGAGTGCCGGCATGGCAGGTAAGGCACTGCGCATCGATCTGCGCGGGGGTCATCTTTGTGAACCGGAAGACCACCTTTGTGGGATCTCCGCCGCTGTCAACGTGGGCCTTGCCGGGGCCATGGCAGCTTTCGCAGGTCACTCCGTGCCCGCCGTGCATCAGGGCAAGCCGCGAATGCGGATTGTCCGGAAAGGTCTTGCCGATGTCCGCGTGGCAGGTCAGGCAGGTGTCAGAACCTACATAATCGGCGGAATTGGTAGCGCCTTTTTGTGCGACTGCGGCCTGCGATTGACCGGGCTCGCCTGCGGCGTTTACTTTCGTGACTTTCGAAAACCCTAGAAGTACTGCGATCAGCGCAACAGATAAGAGCAAGCGCTTCATTTGGGCCTCCTGCGCAACAATCCGGAAAGTTGTTGTCTCCCGCCGGATACCATCGGCGGCACTAAACCCCTTCAAGTCGAGTCAAGAATAATGATTCCGCACGAATTTTTACTGTGATGACAGTCACAGATGCGAAAAATATTACGCCCCCCCCCCCGTGCAGCACAAGGCCAAAAAATCCTCAGCAAAAGCGCAATTGTGTGACCCACATCACGGCGCAATGCTCCGCGCCCTGATACGCCTGAACGGGGGCGTTGCCCCCGGGAATTCCGGGCGGGCTGGCCTGCGAAAGGCAAAAGTGGCGAAGAACGCAAGATGAACAGATGGAATCACGGAGATAAAACATCAACGAGAGGTCCGCGCAGGCGCATACTCCCTATGCTGCTGCGCGGGCTCTTTGGTGGACCTGCGAGCAGCGGGCTCGTTTTAACGCATCTGGTTCTGCCGGTCGAACCCGAAGCGATCTGGGACCGCATCGTTCTTTTCGAGGAAACCACCGGGCGTCCACCCTGGCTGCTTAGGCTCTTCATGCCTCACCCGGTACGGACAGCCGGAGACAAAAGCCGGGCCGGGGCGCTTGTCCACTGCATCTACCAGGGCGGCGATCTGGTAAAGCGAATTCTTGCCCTCGATCCGCCTTATCGAATAGTCTTCGAGGTCATTGAGCAGCGCCTTGGAATTGAGCAGTGCGTGGTTGCACAGAGGGGGTCGTATGAGATCGACCGCATTGGCGAAGGCAGCGCGGTGATTCTAACCACTGAGTACCGGACCTACCTGCACCCGCGGTGGCTGTGGCGCCGCCTGGAGACCCTGGTCGCCCGCAAGCTGCATCTACACATTCTGTATGCCATGCAGAAAAACATCCCGGAGCGAGCGCAGGTTACCCGGCTCTCGATGACCGGCGCTGCAGCCCCTACGGCACAGGCGGCGCAGCGCAGCTCATCCACCCCGCATGAGGGTCCCCAAATTGTGATCTGAGCTGCGGAGTTGCCTGACCCGGTTCCGAGTAAAACAAAAGACCGACTGACAAGTCCGGAATCAGCCGGTCTTCTTCCTGGTTCCTGTCTCTGCTCACCACACGAAGATGCGGGCGCCACCGCCGGATTGGCGGATACGTCCCGTCATGATCGACTCCCTGCGAGGAGTCACCGAGCCCAATTGTGCGGCTGGCAATGCCGGCTCCAGGCCAGCCAGATCTTCAACTTCCACAGCATTGCGCTGGTTCATGATGGATGCGGCGGCCTCGACCTGCGCAGCTGTGCCCGTTGCCAGAACGAGCGCTCCACCGCTTTGCACACCCTGGACGTACGCATTCGCTTCCTCATCTGCGGCGCCGATTTCGCGGAGATCGCGGCAAAGGGCTGCCATGAAGTCCGTGTGCGGCGTGCTCAGCAGGCCCTTGACCGGCAAATCCACGGGATCGACCACAACGCAAACCTCACCCGGAGGTTGTGCCATTCCCTTAATCTCGCCTGCGACTTGCCTGGCGACGCTCTTGTCCTCGAACAATCCAACCACTGTCCTTGCCATATCGAACCTCCAATCCGAGTGCCTACCCGTTGGTATGAGTTGACTCTAAGTTTTGAGGCAGAACCGGGGATGTGATGGGTGTCACGAGATAGTGTGACGGCAGTCACCGCAATATTTTGCTTCGATGCGCAACACTTTCGATTTATGGACGACCAAAGTGTCAATCACAGCGAATATAGGGACTTCGCCGCTCCAAGCGTGATTCTGGTGGCGACCGATCTTGATGACGACATCGATTATCTAATGCCGCATGCGGTAGCACAGGCCCGCGCCGCCAACTCCGCACTGGTGCTGGCCAACGTTGTACCGGCGGCAGAAGTCTCGGGATTTGACGCCACGGCGCTGTTGCCCGCGGAAGCGGCGGACAGAAAGCAGGAAGCCGAACGGAGGCTGCGCAACATCGCCAGCCTCATGAGAGAGGTGGGCATCCCATGCGAGGCATTGGTTCGGTCCGGCTCTCCGGCTGAAGTGATTCCTGCGATGGCCAAAGAGATCGGCGCGGCTCGGGTGATTATCGGAACGCATGGGCGCCGCCGGGCAAAGAAGCTGCTCCTCGGGTCGGTGGCAAACGCAATCCTGCGCAAAGTCGAGGTCCCGATCTGCACCATCGGGCCGCAGGCTTCCTATATGGCTCCCAACGGGGTGCCACGGCGAATTCTCCATCCCGTGTCCTTAAGTCCCGGATACCAGCACAGCGCCCGTCTGGCGCTCGAAATAGCCCAGTTCTACCAGGCAGCGATTACTCTGCTCCATGTTCTTCCCCGCAATGCGCAGGACGGTTCCGATGCCGAGATGCTGGCCGACTGGACCCGCGCAGAATTGAAGAAGCTGGTTCCTGATGAGGCGCCTTTGTGGATTCTGTCGTCCATCAAGGTTGAGCAGGGCACTGTGGTTCCCGGAATTCTGGACGCAGCCAATGAGATGAACGCGGACCTGATCATCCTCGGTGTGAATCCGGGCCAATCCTTCTGGTCCATTGGTGAAGACAATACGGCGTATGACATCATCCTGCAGGCCGGCTGCCCGGTGCTTACCGTAAGGCGGTCGCCTTCTGCACACGCGGGCGAAAAACAGCATGAGGATGGCCGTTCGATTTCCGCGGGCGCCGCCTAAATTGATCCCAGGTATCTCTATGTGATTGCCATGCCGTCTGTAAGTCATCAAATCGAAGAAGCCGCGCAGCCATCCGGGCCTCTGGCAAGACCGGACTTCCCTGAGCTGACAGGCGCCGAGCTAGAGCACTTCAAAAGCATTGCCCAGGAGATTACGCATCCCGCAGGAGCGGTGGTCTTTTCCGAAGGCGAACCTGCCTCAGGCATTTACCTGGTTTGCTCCGGACAGGTCAAGCTGACTACGGCCTCAGGGAATCATCACCGGATGATCCTTAAGATCGCGCAGCCCGGAGACCTGCTTGGCCTGAGCGCCATCCTGAATGCTCTTCCCTATGAGGTCACAGCGCAAGCGCTTGTACAGAGCAGCTTCAAATATGTCGCTCAGCAGTTCTTTCTCGACTTCATCCGGAATTCAGCGGAGGCCGGATATGCGACCGCGCTCGCGCTTGCCCGGGAGCACTATGAGCTCTTTCTTGGCGCACGGCGGCTGGCTCTCGCGCCCTCCGCAACCGCGCGCGTCGCTCATGTTCTGATCGAATTTCTGCGTTCCGCCGGCGTCCAGAGCCCGTCTCAATCATTTCCGCTTCTGCTCACGCACGCTGAGCTTGCAAGCCTGGCCGGCACTTCGCGGGAAACGGTCACCCGGCTCCTCAATCAGTTTGAACGCGAGGGCATCATTGCCAGAAAAGATTCCGTGGTCACGGTTATACGGCTGTCGCAGCTGAAGCAGTTTGTGAGCTAGGCTGCGGCCGGCAGCCTTCGAACGTTGTGGAACGACCTCACGGCGCTCAGACTATGTGCGCCTGAACTGCAAGCACAGGGCACGGCGCGCTGCGAACGACCTGCGACATCGTCGCCCAGGGAAGATGGTCGGCCATGGCAAGATGTTCGTGCACTCCCATAACGATCAGCGTCGCGTTGACCTTTGCCGCGATCGCAGTCAGTTCTTCGCCCGGCGCTCCAACTGCGGTTTCAATGTGAACGCGCTTTTCCAGATACAGGTCCTGAGGCGCAAGTTGCCGCAGTGTTTTGGCTGCCCGCTCGGTTTGCGCCGGATCCGCCCTTCGCGGGTCTGAAGCAGGAAACACATGGGCAATGGTAAGCGTTGCCCCGGTTTGGCGCACGATGGCCGCAGCATATTGTGCCGGGCGAAGCGATGAGTACAGCAAGTCAGCAGCGAGCAGGACTGACTTCAGCGGTTCCGGCCGGAGCTGGCAGTGAGGACCAACCACCAGTACCGGACAGCGCAGCTGACGTACCGTTGACTCCGCAACTGACCCGAGCACCAGCTTCTTCAGACCTGAGCGGCCGTGTGAGCCGACAACTACAAGGCCGATTTTCTTCTCGTTGACCACTATGGAGATGGCATCGGTCGCCGACGCGCTGAGAACGACCTCTTCGTGCTTCATTGTTCTTAGCTGCGGAATTTTAGCGGCATAAGTCCGCAACGATTCGCGGGCTTCGTCCTCCACAGCTTTTTGCACGATGAGTGTACTGTCCCCTGCATAAACCTGCAGCGGAATGGCGTGCAGCACATACAATCGGCTGTCGAGAAGGTGCGCGAGCCGCGCCGCCACCTTTGCAGCTTCTGTAGCTTGCGCGGAGAAGTCAGTCGCCACAAGTATGTCTTGAATGTGGATCGGGGTTGACTCAAGGTGGGTCTCCGCGGGTGCTGCCTGATCTTGGAATGAAGGAGAAGCAGTCATGGGAACTCCCTGTCTGGACGCATGGCCACAGACGCCACAGGTACGCAATGCCATTGCGGGCTATGGTCTGGCCATAGCTTATGAGCCGCAGCATTCTGTTACTGTGATGCAAATCACCGAACCGTGCGAGTGTCCCGGCCAGAATAGGTGGGCAGCCGCACCGCAGGTGCCGCTAAGCACCGGAAGGGACCGTGTTATGCCTCCGCTGATTCTGATTCGCATTGCAATCGCCGCTGTCTGGATATACGAGGGCCTATGGTGCAAAATCCTTGGCCGTCTGCCCGGTCAGCAGGTAACCGCTGCAACGGTTCCATTCATTGGGCCAAAGTTTGCGCATCTCTTCCTGATTGGCCTGGGTGTGTTGGAGTGCGCGCTCGGTATCTGGACTCTGAGTGGATGGCAGCTGTGGTGGGCTGCGCTGGTGCAAACCGTTCTGTTGGCCAGCATGAACACCTGCGGCCTCATCTGGGCGCGGCGCAGCATTCACGACCCGGCAGGAATGCTGGTGAAGAACTTTGCCTTCGTCATCCTGATGTGGGTCGCCGCCGGGCTGCACTCCTTCTGAGGAGGCGCAGTCAGGCGCCTCTACAGCGACTCTACTTCCGCGACCTGGACCACGCCCCACAGCGGTGAACGGTCCTGCGATGCATAATTTGGCGATAGCTCCGCATCCGGTTCTGCGAAGCTACGAATGACAGCAGTTGCCCCGCTTGCGGCGGCGTGCTTCATGGCAAGCATCAGTCGTTCGCGATAGGCTGCTGTTGCTCCATCGAAGATGTTTGAGAGCGTGAACGCGTCAAAGGATCCCGGTGCGCAGCCTTCCAGGTAAGTGGCCGCATCGGCGCATGCAAAATGTATCGGAGCGTAGCGTGCGACCTCAGAGGGCATGTCGGTCAGCGGATCGTCACTATCCAGAAACAAAGACCTGGCATAGGGATTCGTTGCGTTCGGATGCAGCGTCCAGCAGCGTTCCAGGCGGGCCCGCAACACCGGCCCGATGTGTCGCGGCATCCTCTCAAGAAAAGACCGCGCATAGATCAGCCGCAGCAGGGCCTGCGTGGTAGCCGTGTCAAACGCCCGGCGAAAGCGTTGCGTGTCGAGCGTCTCTTTCCAATATCGCAGTTGTTCTCCCGTGTCCTGCATGCGAAAAAATGTGTCGAACCGCTGACGAGTCCAGCCGATGAGCGGAAAGGCATTACGGCAGAGCCGCATCATGCGCTCCGCCGAACCGGTTTCGCGCGGCGCGCCCCGCGCCCTCCGTTGCGCATAGGCAAGCTGCACCGGATTGATGTCGACGGCCGTCAACTCATGATCGACGGAGAGACGAATTGCCGTGCACCCCGCGGATGCGATGGCAAAGATGCGGCTTCCGCGCGGAAACGCAGTTGCCTCGATCTCGGAATCCTCGTACATCCGGCCAAAGAGCAGCTGGGGCGGCCCCGACGAAGCGTCGAATCGCCCCGCTTCCCATCGGGTTCCGGCCGAGCGGTCCGGATTTTCGACATGCTTAAGCAAGATCTGACCTTGATTCAGTCTCCTCTGATCGTAAGACCCTCCGCAAAGCTGGCTGGTGATCTACGTCACATTGGGTGCGCAGAGAGCGGCGTAAGATGGTCGTATTATGACGGCACTTTTGCTGCATAGGCTCCAGTTTGCGTTCACCGTCACCTATCACTATCTCTTTCCGCAGCTCACCATGGGGCTTGCGCTGCTGATTGTTGTGCTCAAGACCATAGCACTGAAAACAGGAGACGAGCGCTATCACCAGTCTGCACGGTTCTGGGCAAAGATCTTTGCAGTGAACTTTCTGCTTGGCGTCGTGACCGGCATCCCGATGGAATTTCAGTTCGGCACCAACTGGTCGGAGTTTTCGCGCCGCACGGGAGGAATTATCGGGCAGCCGCTGGCCATGGAGGGCGTGTTCTCGTTCTTCCTGGAATCGACCTTTCTCGGCCTGTTCCTGTTCGGTGAAAAGCGGCTGTCCAAATGGGCGCACTGGGGTTCGGCTGTCATGGTCTTTGTCGGCTCATGGATCTCCGGCTTCTTTATCATCGTCACCGACGCATGGATGCAGCACCCGGTCGCGTACCGTCTTCTTCCTGACGGGCGCTTTCAGTTGACCAGTTTCTCGGGGCTGATGATGAACCCCTGGGCCTGGCTGCAGTATGCGCACAACATGTGCGGAGCAGTGGTCACGGGGTCGTTCGTCATGGCGGCAGTGGGGGCGTTTTACCTGCTGGAGAATCGCGATGTGGAGTTCGGTCAGGTGTTTGTGAAGCTGGGAGTTATCGCAGGACTCATCGCCTGCATCGTGCAGGTCTTCCCGACAGGAGATATGCAGGGGCGTTACACGGCCGTTCATCAGCCGGCGGCCATTGCCGGCATGGAGGGACTCTTCCACACGGAAAAAGGTGCGCCGATTGTGCTGCTCGGACAGCCCAATATTGAACAACAGCGAATCGACAACCCGCTCGTCGTCAACAAGGTTCTCAGCTTCCTGATCTATGGCACAACGGCTGCTGAGGTCAAGGGGCTGGACCAGTTTCCGCAGGACCAGTGGCCCTCCGCACTGCCGTTGCTCTTCTACGCTTACCACATCATGGCCGGGCTGGGAACGTACTTCGTTCTGCTCATGGTCATCGCAGCATTTCTGCTCTGGAGGGGTACACTTTACCAGACCCGCTGGGTCCTGTGGCCCATCCTGCTGAGCTTCCCGCTGCCGTACATCGCCAACACAGCCGGCTGGATGACAGCGGAGATCGGGCGCCAGCCCTGGCTTGTCTACGGGTTGTTGCGCACCGCCAACGGCTACTCGTCGAATGTCTCGGCAGGGAACACCCTGTTTACGCTGCTCGGTTTTCTAGGCCTCTACGCCGTGCTGTCGATACTTTGGATCGTGCTGGTCTACCGGTTCATTGAGCGTGGTCCCGGCGCGGTCCAGCCGTCACACGCACCTGAAGGCTTTACGGCGTAGTCAAAGATCTCGAGGAGAAGAGGAATGGGAGCGATCTGGTTCTGGATTGTCGCGGTCATGCTCGCGACCTATGTGGTGCTCGACGGATTCGATATCGGCATCGGCTTTCTCTATCCCTTTCTGGGGCGCAGCGAGGAAGACCGCCGGGTCATGATGCGGTCCATCGGACCGGTGTGGGACGGAAACGAGGTCTGGCTGCTGGCCGGCGGCGGCACGTTGTTCTTCGCCTTTCCGCTCCTCTATGCCTCATCGTTCAGCGGATTCTATCTGCCGCTGATGATCGTGCTCTGGCTGCTCATTGGGCGAGGTCTGAGTATAGAACTCCGCATGCACATTGACAGCAATGTGTGGAAGACCTTCTTCGACGGCGTGTTCTTTCTGTCGAGCGCGCTGCTGGCCATCTTTTTCGGCGCTGCGCTGGCCAATGTGATCCGGGGAGTTCCTATCGGTCCCGACAACTCCTTCTTTCTGCCGCTGTGGACCAACTGGCGTGTTGGCCCTTATCCCGGCATCCTCGACTGGTACACGGTGATCGGTGGCCTGGTTGCGCTGATCGCGCTTGCGGTTCATGGCGCACTCTATCTCGCAGTCAAGGCGCAGGGAGAGCTTGAAGGGCGCGCACTGCGCTGCAGCCAGCTAGGCTGGATCGCGCTGTGCGTGATTACTGTAATTAGTTTGATTGCGACTGTGGCCGCGCGTCCATCAACGCTGGACAACTACGAGGCTTACCCGATTGCCTTCGCCATTCCGGCGCTCGTGGTTCT